>MDTE01145397.1_pt1 | contig 57824 bp, 58 predicted proteins | sample 811231 | NCBI WGS metagenome assembly MDTE01 (sample SAMN05326651, study PRJNA326480) | marine metagenome | isolation source: seawater | place: Indian Ocean: Red Sea | collected 2010
ATTTGAAAAAGGAAGTATTTATTATCAAACTTCTAGCTCCGATATAAAACTTGAATCAGGAGAGCAAAATTCATTAGGCTACACTCATAAAATTTCAAAAGTGTCGAAAGTATTTGTTCATGCTTCAAACCTTGAAAGTAATAAAAAGAATGCTGACTATATATCCGTTGGATTTGAGTATAAATTCTAATTTTTAGATATCAAAGGGAGACTCACTTCTCCCTTTGACTTATTCTTGGTTAAGATTTGATTTTTTATCTTCTTATAGCTGTTCCAGAAAAATCAAAATTGTCACAAGTAAATGCGCCCTCATATTTGCCGGGCAGATCACTTTCATTATATTTACCAAAAGCAATTTCTTTATCTGCATTGTCTGCCCATAAATCTAACCATACAAAATCAGGTTTTGGATTTGGTTCAAATGTTGGATTCAATAAAACGTACCAATATCCATCACTCCATTCTGTGGCTGCAATATCATTTTGAAAATCTATTAAAGATTCACTTGAATAACCTTCATTGAAGTTACAAAAATTAAATCTATTTACAAAGGTGCCTGAATTATTTTCTTTTTTGGGTTGTTGTCCTACTGTAGTTTCAAATAGATATACATTATTTAAATCATATTCCATAATTCCATTTATAGTTACATCCCATTCAGATTGTTTATTTTCAGTCCAATCATCCCAACATTTATTTCTACCATCCATAGAACTCCACAACATGACCCAGATAAAATCATATCCTTCATTCTTAACTTCAGGAACAAGTATATTCGCACCTGACATTCCAGAACATTCCATGTTATCTATCATGTTATTCCATGAATTAATTAGCATAGCTAGATTTTCACCGTCAAATTTAGGCCCAGCTTTATGCCACACGTATTCAACCAATGGTTTGGATTCAACCTCAACTACAGCAGTGTTCTGTTGATTATTTGAGCATGCAGATATTAATAGGAAGGTTGAAAATAAAATAGTTATCTTTTTCATATAAATTTTAAAAATTAGTTACTTTGCTTAATTTATATCAAATTCATTATTTAAACAATTAGTATATAAAAAAAGCAGGCATTTTCTGCCTGCTTTCGAGACCTAGGGGATGTGAATTAAAGAGGATATTCAAGGTCTTCATTTATATGACTACATAATTTTTAAAAAGTTCAAATTTAACTAATAAAAAATATAATGTTGATGCTAAGATCAAACATGATCCTAATGGCAACTCCTTTTTAAAATTTTTTTTAAAAAAAATATATATAAAACAGCCTGTGATTGATGCTATCAATAATATTAAACCGAGTGAAAATGGACCAAATATACTTCCAATTCCTCCAAATAATAAAAAATCACCTCCGCCTATGCCATCTTTTTTTGTAAAAATTTTGAAGATTAGATTTAATAAGTATAAAGAAATAAACCCAAATAAAAATCCATATAGAGAAAACATAAAGTTAGAAATTCCTAGCATGTTATATATTTCGGTTATAAAAATTCCAAAAAATATATTTGTGCTAAAACCTACTATTATGAGAAAAAGATTTATATATATAGGAAGATAAAAAAATTTTAAATCAAGAACAAATAATATATAAAAGATAAATAATATCGTTAACAAGACATACAAATATATGCTATTGCCGTATAGAGTGATTAATAGCAATCCTAAGAAAGGAAAGAATAGTTCTGTGAAAATATATAGAAAAGGAATTTTATTTCCACAATTTTTACATTTACCTTTTTGAATGAGATAGCCTAAAATGGGAACCAAATATATTAATTTTAGTTGTGCTTTACAATTTGGACAAAACGATCTGGGAAAGGCAATATTAATAGTTTTGTCTTTGTTTATATAAATATAAGAAAGCCTATAAATAACACTACTTGCAAAACTGCCTATGCAGATAGATGCTAAAAAAATTGAAATTAATTCAATACCACTTACTGGATCAGAAGATATATTAAGACTATAAATATTTTGCAATTTAATTCTTTTTAGTAATGACGTAACAAATTATTAGAAACAAAAGAATGGGAAAAGCGTAAGCTCCAATAACAATTAATTTTTCAGTCATTTATTTCACCAGAAGCAAATGAGTCTGGTCGCCTGAAGTCACCATATCCATAATATAAACCATCTTTATACATTATTGTTTGAATATTCGTTAAAGGATCTCTGATTTTTATTTCATAGCCAATATCAATAAGTTTATTTTTAGTATGTTCATCAATGGCTAATTCAATCTCTAATACATCAGGCTGCCACTGATGATGAATTCTTCTTGCGTATGTTGCTTGTTTTAAATCCATATCAAAGTCAATAATATTTAATATTGACTGTAAAACGGCAGATATTATTCTTGATCCTCCCGGACTTCCTGTTGTGAAGAAAAGCTCATTATTGTTCATCACAATAGTTGGAGTCATTGAACTCAGCGGCCTTTTAAATGGAGAAATTTCATTTGCTTCAGCACCTAATAGACCAAATTGGTTTGGTATCCCTGGTGCAGCTGAAAAGTCATCCATCTCATTGTTCATTAATATACCTGTATTTTTAATTACAACACCTGATCCAAAAGTTGAATTTAGTGTATATGTCATAGATACGATATTGCCTTTATTGTCAGCAATTGATAGATGGGTTGTTTCATGACTTTCATTATCAAAGAATATTCCTGGATATATTTCAGAAGAAGCAGTTATCTCACCAATTTTAATATTTTTATAGATTAAATTAGCATAATTTTTGCTAGTGAGTCTTTTAATTGGGACATTATAAAAATCAGGATCTCCAAGATATTTTGAACGATCTGCGTAGGCATACTTCATAACTTCAGTAAGTAAATTAATATATTCAGATGAATTATGTTCAAAATTTTTAATATCATGTTTCTCTAAAACATTTAACATTTGAATTATATGAACTCCACCAGAAGAGGGCGGACCCATAGTAATAACTTTATTACCTCTATAAGATGAAACTAAAGGCTCTCTCCATGTTGCGTTATAGTTATTTAAATCTTTAAGTGATATCAAGCCCTTATTTTTTGCCATTTCGTCTGCTATTGTCTTTGCGATTTCACCTTTATAAAAACCATCTCTTCCATCAGAGGCAATTATTTTTAATGTTTTTGCAAGGTCCTTTTGATAGAGTTTATCGTTTTTAAAGTTTGGATAATTTTGTTGAAATATTTTCTTTGTTTCTGGGAAGAATGAAAGTTTTTTGTTATATCTATTTAATACATCTCCCATATATGGAGTTATGACAAAACCATTTTCTGCATAAAAGATAGCATCTTCTAATAATTTATCCCATGGCAAACTCCCAAATTTTTGGTGAACTTCCCACAAACCAGCCACAGTACCTGGAACCCCACTTGCAAGGTATCCAAATGTTGATAGCTGCTTATCATTAAATGTACCATCAACATTTAAATACATATTTTTTGTTGCTAATTCTGGAGCTTTTTCTCTAAAATCAATCGAATAGGGCGTGTTTGTATTTTTATCATACATGACCATAAAGCCACCACCACCAATATTACCTGCTCTTGGCAAAACTACAGCTAAAGTGAATGCAGCTGCAATTGTTGCATCGTATGCATTACCTCCATTACTTAGTATTTTTTCTCCAACCCTTGTAGCTAAGAAATGTTGGGTTGTAACCATACCGTTTGGACTGATAGCGGTATTCTTTTGTGCATGCTCATAACCAAGGGTATTTAAATATGCTATTGGCTCATATCCGAACACCGTTGGCAAGAAAGTTAAATTCGTTATTATTAATAATAGAACTATTTTTTTAATTTTCATTTGCAATGCTTTTAGCCCATTTGTAATCAGCTTTTCCATTTGGAGCTCTTTGAACATAATCAACAAAGATAATTTTCTTTGGTAACTTGTAGCCGGCAATATATTGCCTTGTTTCATTGATTAGATAATCTTGATTTATATTTTCATCATCATTTGTAGATACTACAGCAACGACCCTTTGCCCATATTTGGCATCTTCAACTCCAACCACAAGACAATCAAAAACCTCATCAACTCTTTTTATGGCTTCCTCAACTTCTTCTGGATAAATCTTTTCTCCCGCAGAATTTATACAGTTACTTCCTCTTCCAAGTAGTGTTATTGATCCATCTTTTTCTAATTTGGCATAGTCTCCAGGAAAACTATATCTAATACCATTAACTTCTTTAAATGTTTCGGCAGATTTTTTTGCATCTTTATAATATCCAACTGGAACTAGACCGCTTGTACCTATTAAACCAATTTTACTTGACCCAGGTTTTAATATTTCTCCATCATCAGCTAACACTATAACCCCTGGATTTAGCATGAATTTTGCTGTTTTTGGAGGATTGTCCCTTGTAGAAACAGAACTTCCCATTCCGCCTTCAGTTGAACCCATAGTATCCATTAATTGCATATCATGATGCTTTAATAGACCTTTTTTAACTTCTTCGCTCCACATTACACCACTTGAGATAATTGTTTTAACGGTACTAATATCATAGGGATTACCATCTAATTTCGCTTCATTTAAAGCTTCTAACATTGGTTTAGCAAATGCATCACCAACAATAACAATATTAGTAACTTTTTTGTCTTCTACCTGTTTCCATAATAAATTTGGATCAAACTTTAAGTTGGGAGTCGTTATGGCAGTCCCCCCCAAGAGCAATGGCAAAAATGCTCCTAACCACATTCCTGTACCATGCATCAAAGGACAACCTATAAGACTCTTAATAAAATTGTCATCTTTTTGTTGTAATTTGATTTCATTCTCTAAATTATTTATATCTTCAGGTACCGCATAACCCATTGCTTTCAAGGTCCTAAATAAAAATACTAGAAACTCTCCTTGTTTATACATAACTCCCTTTGGCATACCTGTTGTGCCACCTGTATACAGCATGTAAATAGTTTCAGGATCTCTAAATATTCGATCCATTACTTCATACGAATTGAGCAAATCATCAAATGATTTAGATTTATTAAAATTTGAATTAGATCCATCAGGTATCTCTATCCAGAGTTTTACATTTGGAAGTGATTGAGAAATCTTTTGTATTCTGTCGCCATAACAGGCATGATAAAAAACTGCTTCAGCATCTGAATTATCTAGTAAATATATAAGTTCCTCTTCAACGTAACGATAATTTACATTTATAGGAACGCCACCTATCTTAAAAATAGCATTTTGGCATATTAAATATTCATTAGAGTTATTTAAGTACAGACCAGCCTTGGAATTTGGACCTAATCCAGCGACTGATAGAGCTGATGCAATTTTACCTGACATTACATCGTATTCTTCCCAGGTTATTGACTTTTCACCACATATTAAAGCCTCTTTTTCTGGGATGATATCTGAAATCATTTCCCAAACTGATGCAAAATCTAAATTCATATTTACCATCCTATATATTAGATAATTTACTAAATCATTAATTCCATATCTACATTCTTATTAATAGTATCGTTATAATAACCTTTGATAAAGAAAATTATTTAAAAACAAAAAATTATGACGAACTCCGAAAAATTATTTGAAGATATAACTAAGGAAATAACAGCTCAAGGACAATTATTTGAAACAAGAGAAGTTGTTAATGGTAATGGACAATCTTTTACTGAATATGCTTCATTTCCAGATAGCTTAAAAGCTTATTTTGACTTTGCATTATTGCATGGTGATAAAGAATTCTTAGTTTATGAAAATGAAAGATTTACTTTTAATGATGCAAATAAAATAGCTGCTAAGGTTGGAAATGCTCTTATTTCAGAAGGAATTTCAAAAGGAGATAGAGTGGCAATATGTATGCAAAATAATCCAGAGTTTATTTTTGCCTATATGGGAATTGTAGGGATAGGCGCCATCTGTGTTCCTCTAAATTCATGGTGGGTTTCTGACGAAATTATATATGCTTTAGATCATTCTGAATCAAAGCTATTGTTTGCTGATAACAAGAGAATTAAAGGCCTCAAAAATCATCAAATTAAAAAAGTTATAACCTCCTATACGCCTGATAAAAACTTTATTTCTTTTAAAGAATTTACTCATAGCGCTTCAGAAGAATGGCCTAATATTGACATTTCAAGAGATGATTATGCAAGCATCTATTATACTTCTGGTTCAACTGGTAAGCCAAAAGGAGTTTTATCATCTCAACGGGGAATAATTTCTTCTATGTTTAGCTGGGCTTGCATGTCTAGCATTATCAATGAAAGAGATAAAAGACTTGGAAAAGATGTTGTTTCCTTAACAGGTGAAGCCTCGTGTATTCTTCTTTGTGTGCCATTATTTCATTGCACTGGTAGCCATGTTGCTTTCTTGCTTTCAATATTAGTTGGCAGAAAGGTTGTAATGATGAAAAAATGGGATGCAGGAGAAGCGTTAAAGTTAATTCATGAAGAAAAAATTACCGATATAACTGGCGTACCAACTCAAACTTGGGAGTTACTAAATCATCCAGAAAAAGATGTTTACGACTTATCATCTCTTAAAAATCTTGGTGGTGGTGGAGGACCTAGACCATCAGAACACGTAAAACAGCTAGATGAAGGTTTTAAAGGAAGACCTGGAATTGGTTACGGTCTAACTGAAACAAATGCCTTAGGTACTTTAGGAACTGGAGATGAATATATTCTCAATCCTTCAACAGCCGGTAGAGTTGTACCTCCATTAACAGAAATAAAAATAGTCACCCAAGATTGGAAGGAATTACCTGAAGGACAAATAGGTGAAATCGCCATTAAATCTCAATCAAATATGGTGTGTTATTGGAAAAATGAAGCAGCAACAGCAGAATGCATGAATTCTGAAGGATGGTTGCGCACAGGCGATATGGGTAAATTTGAAGGACCTTTATTATATATAGTTGATAGGATTAAGGATATGGTTATTAGAGGAGGTGAAAATATTGCATGTCCAGAAGTTGAAAGCGCTATTTATGATCACCCAGATGTATTAGAAGCATGTGTTTTTGGTATACCTGATGAGCGTCTTGGAGAAGTTTTATGCAGTTCAATATTCTTAAAACAAAATTCCAACCTTACTAAAGAGATGCTTATAGAATTTTTGTCTACTAAATTAGCTGCATTTAAAATTCCTGCTATTATTAAATTTTCAAACAGCAACCTTCCAAAAGTTGCATCAGGAAAATTTGATAAAGTATCATTAAGAAAACAATTCTTGGATGTATAGATTTTCTATATTTAGCTTTCAAAAATCTAAAAATAGAGTAAAGTTTATTATGTAAAGTTTATATTATGAATTTAAATATACTTGTTATTGAAGATGAACCTGATATTAGAGCTACTATAGAATATAATCTTTCACAAGAAGGCTATTCTGTAACTTCGGTTGGCTCTATAGCAGAAGTTAATTCAATCAAAGAACCATCTAATTTTGATTTAATATTATTAGATTTGATGCTACCTGATGGTTCGGGTTTAAATATTTGTAAAAAATTTAAAAAAGACGATATAACTCAATCAATCCCAATTATTATTCTTACCGCTAAAGACGATGAAGTAGATAAAGTTGTTGGATTCGAATTAGGTGCAGATGACTATGTAACAAAACCCTTCAGTGTTAGAGAATTAATTTTAAGAGTGAAAGCTGTTCTTAAAAGAGGAAACAGTAAAAAAGATATTGTTGAAATAGAGAGACAATTTGGTGATTTAAAAATCAATATTGATGCACATGAAGTTTATGTCGACTCTATACCAATAGATCTTACAGCTCTTGAATTTCGTTTACTAAAAGAACTCGTAGATAAAAGAGGAAGAGTCCAATCAAGAGATCAACTACTGTCAGAAGTTTGGGGATATAATTCAGAAGTTACCACTAGAACAGTTGACACCCATATAAAAAGATTAAGAGAAAAGCTTGGATCAATGGGTAAATATGTTCAAACTATCAGGGGTGTTGGATATAAGTTTTCTAGAACTCCCGATTAATATATGTCCTTTAGATTTCGAATATTTACAGCAATTTTTATATCAATGGGGATAGGGGTTCTTTTTTCACATTTTGTAAATCAAAACTCAAATACCTCATTTATATTGATTGCCTTAATATTATTTATAGTAGCTGCAATTACTTCAGCAATTTTTACTAACTTTGTATATAAAAATATATCAAATTTAGAGACCTTGACATCCCAAATTGCAAAAGGACGAACAAAAAAGAAATTCATAAAAGCTTTAAAAGAAGATTCAAGCGAATTTGGGAATGTTGCTCATAGTATCTCGGAGATATCAGAAAATTTAAAAAATAATATTAACCTTATTGGTAGACAACGAGATCAATTTGGATCTGTTTTGGATGATCTTGGTGAAGGTATTGTTGTTACAGATAATGATGGAAATATTACTTATGAAAATGATCAATTCTCACAGATCCTTAATCTTAAAAATGTTAACGGTGAAAATATAAAAGATTTAGGTATTAAATCACTCGGATATCTATTTAGAAGATCGAGAAAGAAAAAAAGAGCAGACATAGAATTTGAAATTGAACTCAACGAAAAATCTACAAGATGGGTTCTGGCAACTATTAATCAGAGTAAAAGCACAAAAGAATATATTCTTGTTGTCCACGATATCACTCAATTAAGAAGCTTGGACTCAATGCGAAGAGACTTTATATCAAATCTATCTCATGAATTAAGAACTCCAGTAAGTGTGATTAGAGCAAACTCAGAGACTTTAATAGATGGAGCTTTAGATGATAAAAAACAAGCAAAAATCTTTGCAAAGGCAATTTTACATAATGCCGAAAGATTAACTGACATGGTTGCATCTTTACTAGACTTAACAAGAATCGAATATGGAGAGCTAAAGTTAAACTTTGAAGAAATTAATTTAGATTCATTTATTAAGAATTATATTCAATCTGTAGCTAATCTTTCTAAAAAGAAAGAAATTGATATTGTTTATAAACCTCAACATGAAGGAACAGTTAATGCAGATTTACAGGCTATTGAAAGAATCATGAATAATTTAATTGATAATGCTATCAAGTATTCAGAAAATGGATCTGAAATAATAATATCAACTGCAAATGAATCTGATAATTATATTAAGGTTATGGTTAAAGATACCGGTGAAGGTATCTCAGATGAGGATAAAAACCATATTTTTAGCAGATTTTATAGAACAGCATCTGCAAGGGCTACCGATAACCAAGGAAGTGGATTAGGATTAGCTATTGTTAAACATCTAGCAAATAACCTTAATGGAGAGGTTGGAATTGAATCCAAAACTCATGAGGGATCAATTTTTTGGTTTACTTTGCCTAGTTATCATAGGTAAAACCTTTACTTTTAAGGGGTCTCGCTATAGAATGTCACAAGAATGTCACATTTATGTAACATAAATGTATCGTATCGGAGAAATACATGGTTTTAAATATATGGAACAAATTTCATAACTTTATGAAGTCTGGAAGATTACCTAAAGTTATTAAGTTGTCTGGAATAAGTCAATAAATGCCTCTTGTCCTAAAATGAGCTAAAATAACAGCTCGTTTTATTATGGACTTTATAAAATTAAAAAAGATTATTATCTTGGTACTAGCTTTGCCGGTTATGTATTTTGCCGTGATAAATATAAATTCTTTTTTTAATGCTCCGGATATTAAGGTTATAAACATTCCAGATATGACTGATTTTTCATTTAAGACTAGTAAGAATACTATAGATGAGAGTTCAAAAAATGTTAAAAATACTCCAGCTTTCGAATATAAACTGATTGGTTATAGATCTGGTGATAGAGACTCATCAGTTATCCTTAAAAAAGGCAACAAGGAATTTCTAGTTGCTAAAGGTGAAAAATTGGATGGAATATATGAATTAATTGAAGTTAATAATGAACAGGTAGTGTTTAGATCGGATGAAAAATTATATAAAATTGATATTCAAATTGGTAAAAATTAAAAATGAAATTAAAACAAAATATTATATTCGTTTTTTTAATTGTATTTACTCATATCTCTTATACTCAAGAAACTTTTATATTAAATTATGAAGATGTTGATATTAAGAAAGTTACTCAGGATATAGCAAGATTTTCGAAAAAAACGATAATACTTGATCCAAGGGTAAAGGGAAAAATAACTATTTATTCAAATGCAAATTTAAATAGGGAACAAGTCTGGAATGTGTATCTCAGGACAATTCAGGTTAATGGATTTAGTACAATTTCTGAGGATGGATTCTTGAGAGTAGTTCCTGAAAATGAAGCTACTCGAGATAATACCATTTATGAGTCTAGTGGCGACTATAATACTGTTGTAATTCCTTTGATTAATCGATCTACAGAAGAGGTATTGCCAATGCTAAAACCTATTACCGGTAGACAATCGCATTTATCAAGTATTCCTTCTATTAATTCCATATTGTTGGTTGATAGATCAAGTAATGTACAGAGAATACAAAATCTTATAAAAGATCTAGATAAAAATAATACAGCTAAAATCACAATTTTTAAATTAGATAATCTTTCTTCTATAGAAGCTGTAAGAATATTAGATAAACTCAAATCGCAAAATAATCCTACAATCAATAAGTTTGTTGCAATTGCTTTTACCCCATCAAATTCAGTAATAATATCTGCAAATGACCTAATAACAAGCAATATAATATCAACACTAAAAAGCCTTGATAATGATATAGTTTCAAATGAATCGCTTGATGTGATTTATTTAAAATATGCTCAGGCCTCTGAACTATCATCAATACTTAATTCAATATCTGCAAGTTTTATAACAGATAACGATGGGAAAAAAACAGTAATAACACATCATGAAAAAACAAATTCATTAATAATTTCATCCTCGGAAGATAATCTTAATTCAATAAGAAATATTGTTTCAAAATTAGATATCAGGAGAGCCCAAGTTTTAGTTGAAGCTATAGTAGTTGATCTTTCAGAGAATGCTGCAAAAACGCTTGGAGTTGAGGCAATATATTCGGGAAATGACTCCGATAGTATTCCAATTGGTATTACTAGATTTTCTGGAACTGGACCTGATTTATTATCTATAGCTGGTGCAGCTGATGATGAACAAGATGTTACTTTAACAAATACTGCTATTTCATCACTATTAAATACTCAGGGTTTAGTTGCTGGTTTTGGTGATATCACTAAGGGAGAGGATAATTTCGTAGGGATTTTGAATGCAATAGCTGATGATTCAGAGTCAAATATATTATCAACACCTTCAATTTTAGCAATGGATAATGAACCAGCTAGATTGTTTATTGGGCAAGAAATCCCTATAACTACTGGAGAGAGTTTAGGAACAAATAATTCTAATCCATTCAGAACAACTTCTAGGCAAGAAGTAGGTATTGAACTTGAAATTACACCTCAAATTAACGAAGGAGCATCTGTAATACTTAATATTAAGCAAGGTGTTTCTGGTATAGCAGGTGTTGCTCAAAGCGGAGTAGATTTAATTACTAATAAAAGAGAGATAGAAACCACAGTTTTAGTTGATAACAATCAAATTATAGTTTTGGGAGGTTTAATAGATGAAGATGTTCAGGAAGTTGTTTCTAAGGTTCCAATATTAGGTTCAATACCATTGCTTGGGAGAGCGTTTCAATCTTCTTCATCAACAACAAGTACTAAAAATTTGATGGTATTTTTAAAACCAACAATAATTATAGATTCTGAGGTAGCATCAGAAATATCTCTAGAAAAATATAATTATATTAAAGCTGAGTCAGAGTTTAGTAATTCAATCATCGATTTAACCCAGCCCAAAGAATAAATATGGAGAGTTTGATAACTGAGTCTATAAAATCAGATATCCTGCCATATGATTTTGTTAAAGAAAATGATGTTTTGCTATCTAAAACAGATAATGGGTACGTTTTATTATCACCAAAACCAATTTCAATAGAGCTATATCATGAGATACAAAGATATCTTAGTTCTAATTTCAAAGTTCAGATATGTGATTCTGGTGAGTTTAACGAAATTCTAACAAATTCATTTTCGGTATCTGATGAAGGTGATGCAAGTATTGCTGAAGAATTATCAGATGAGTTTGATTTACAAGATTTTGCAGGAACAATAAATGCTACAGAGGATTTACTTAGTGGAAATAATGACACTCCAATTATTAAACTAATAAATGGGATTATTAGCAAGGCAATCAAAAATAGAGCCTCTGATATTCATTTTGAACCATATGAAAATTCTTTAATTGTAAGATTTAGAGTAGATGGAATTTTACAAGAAATTTTGAGACAGGACAGCAAAATAGCGTCAATTTTAATTTCAAGAATAAAAATTATATCTGGACTAGATATTTCTGAGAGAAGATTGCCTCAAGATGGAAGAGTTTCTTTGTCATTAGGCGATAAAAATATTGATGTGAGAGTCTCTACTTTACCTTCATCCTATGGTGAAAGAATAGTTTTAAGGATACTTGATAAACAAGCTTCTCAAATAAACATAGATGATTTAGGTATTCCTTCACACATTTTATTAAATTACAAGAAATCTTTAAAAAATTCAGAAGGAATAATATTAATCACTGGTCCTACTGGTTCAGGAAAGACTACTACGCTATATTCTGGTTTGCGATATTTAAGCGATTCTTCACAGAATATCCTTACAGTTGAAGATCCAATTGAATATACATTGAATGGAATTGGACAAACTCAGGTCAATAATAAGACCGGATATACATTTGCTAGGGGTTTAAGAGCTATATTAAGACAAGATCCTGATGTTGTGATGGTAGGAGAAATGAGAGATATAGAGACTGCTCAAATAGGAATACAAGCCAGCTTAACTGGCCATCTTGTTTTATCAACTGTTCACACAAATAATGCTGTTTCAGCAATAACAAGATTACGTGATATGGGTATAGAGACATTTCTTATTGCATCTAGTCTGAAAACAATAATTTCTCAAAGGCTTGTCAGGCGATTATGCTCTGATTGTAAAGTAAAAACTAAACCTTCTATTGAATCTATAAAAAAGTTAAACCTTAAAAAGAATATTGATATTTATAAATCTGTAGGATGTAAAAATTGCTCAAATACAGGATATCAAGGAAGAATAGCAATTGCCGAATGCATCCAAATAGATAAAAATTTAAAGGATTTAATATATAAGAATAGCTCAGAAAATGAAATTTATGATTATGTTTTCCGTGAGAATCAATCAATTAATGATGCTTCATTTAACTTAATTATCAAAGGAATAACATCTGCTGAAGAAATTTTAAGAGTAAATAATCTGCAAGAAGATGCCAGCTTATAACTATATTGCAATAAATGATAAAGGTATTGAAAAAAAAGGTATCCTTAGTGCCAGTTCTGAAAGGGATGCAAGAAAATTAATCAAAAGTTTAAATTTAACTCCAGTAACGATTAAAAAATCTTCTAACGTTAGAAATAAAGCTAGAGTTAAAAATAAAGACATTGTCGTGATGACCCGCCAGCTATCTACTTTATTGGAAGCAAATACTCCTATAGTTAAAGCAATTGACATAGTTGCTAATCAGCTTAGAAATAAAGAATTAATTTATGCTATGTTAAATATAAAAGAAGATATTGTTCAAGGAATTCGGTTGAGTGACTCAATGAAGAAGTATCCTAATATTTTTTCTGAGACATACGTTTCTATGGTATCAGCTGGAGATGCATCAGGTAATCTTCAGTTAGTTTTTTCTAAACTAGCTAGTTATTTGGAGGAAAGTGCAAATATAAGACAAAAAGTTATTTCTGCAATGACATACCCCTTAGTTTTAATAAGTTTTTCTATATTAGTAATAATAGCCTTACTTATATTTGTTTTACCAAATGTGATAAATCAATTTGCTAAAGCTGGAGTAGATCTACCGCTTCTTACTCAGATTTTATTAGGAGTATCAAATAATATTTTTACAATAGCATTCATTTCATTTAGTTTATTTTTTTTAACTTATTTAATTTATAAAAATTATATTAAAGATTTAAAAAATAAAATTAAGCTACATAAGAAAATAATTAAAACTCCATTTATTGGAAACTTTATTTTAAATGTTGAGCTTGAGAAGTTTTCAACAACTATGGAACTATTGGTTTCATCTGGAACAAATCTTGATAATGCTTTAAAAGAAGCATCTAAAACTTTTAATAATAAATTTCTTACACAAAGCATTCTTGATACTAAGAATGATGTTATCGAAGGAAAAGATTTTATAATTTCATTGAGCCAACACAACTTATTTCCTGACGTATTTATCCAATTAATCTCTAGCGGTTATAAATCTGGAAATTTAGTTGAAATGTTTAATAAAGTTTCAGACTATATGAAAAATGAAATTGAAAATAAGCGAAATATATTCCTATCGTTATTAGAGCCATTAGTTATAATATTTATGGGCGGATTTATATTATTAATTGTTCTGGCTATACTTATCCCGATAATGCAAATGAATACTTTAGCTTTATGAAAAAAAATAAAAAATTAGAAAGGGGCTTTACTCTTGTTGAGTTGATGGCAGTTTTAGTAATACTGGGTATTTTAATATCTGTTGTTGCATTTAGTGTTCAACCATTTCTTCAGAAAGCATATCTTGAAAAAACAAGAGCTGATTTTTATTCTATTACCATGGCTTTAGAAGCATATAAATCCAACGAATATAATTATCCTAGTACATCTCAAGGTTTAGAAGCACTAATATATCCACATTCTGAGTTAAAAAATCCAATACTTTTTCCTGTTGGAGGATATTTTGACTCAAATACACAAACAATTCCTAAAGATGCATGGGGACGTGAATATATTTATGAATATCCCCCAACAAGGTCTATTAAATTTGATTTATATACACTTGGGGCAGATGGTCTTGAGGGTGGAACAGGCGAAAATGCTGATATCGGCAACTGGATGGAATAAAAATAACTTAGTAAAAGGGTTTACTCTAATTGAGTTGTTAACTGTAATGATGATTATAGGTATAGCTACTACCTTGTTACTCCTAAATTCAAATATTATAAATTCATATGAAGCTAAATCTAATTCAATTGAAAATACAATAAATCTATTAAGTCAAGAGAGTATCTTGACTGGATATGAAATAGGATGGTTTGTTAATTCTGAAGAAAACTATGCTGCTTATTTAATAGATAAAAATAAAAAAGAAAAAATTAAAAATTTTGATATTTCTTTGATGATTAAAAATAATGCTGAAAAAATAGTTTTTATTTATCAGGATGGAACTCAAATCAACCTTAATAAAGAAAATAATAACTTACCAATCTTAGTATTTTATCCGTCTGGAGAAAATTCAAGTGGTATTCTAGAGATTTACCATAAAGATTATGTAGAGAAATTATCAATTCTAAGCAATGGCGAGCTTAACAGTGAACATATTAAATTTTAAAAACATTGATAAAGGTTTTAGCCTTATTGAAATTGTGACGTCTTTAATTATTTTAAGTATTGCGCTTATAACAATTTTTAATTTAATAATTACAATATCATCTTCATCTTTCAATCTAGAAAAAAGGGCTCTTGCTCAAGAAGTAGTTAAAAATCGGCTTACACTTATAAATACAATCGAAAAACCATCAGCCGCTATTGAAAGAAATGGCACGATGATAATGGCTAATGAAGAATGGCAATGGAATGAATCATTTTATGATCTTAATGATGAATTTTATGAAATGGAAATAATAATTACATTACAAGATGCTGATAATTTTATTTATATATTTAATGGATATGTAACAAAATGAAAAAAGGATTTACTTTAGTAGAGGTTTTGACAGCACTAATAATTATGTCAATGATTATCATAATTTCTTCTAATATTCTGCAAACTTCACTAGAAACTGAAAGAAAAGTATCTACAAGACTTGATGAAAAAGATGATTTAAAGTTTTCATCTATTTTGATTAGAAGAGATCTTCGGCAAATAATTAACGTACCTTTGATTGACTTCAATGGAGATATACTAAATGCATCTTTTATAGGAGATAACACTTCAAAATCTTTAACTTTTAACTCTCAGATAAAAAATATTAATAATAATACCTCTCCCATCAAAAGAATAACTTATTCGCTTAAAGACAATCAATTTACTAGAAAGCAATTCTATGCTTCAAATCCTTACAACCTTTCTGAAAATATAGAAACTGTTCTTTTAAGTGATGTGTCAGAAATTAATTTTCAATTTTTTTTTAAAGATCAGTGGTATTCAGAATGGCCAATTAATCAAACATCAGAAAGAACAATACCAAAATTAATAAAGATTGAATTTATAGACCAAGATAAAAATTATCTTTGGTTAATTGAGCCAAACCTAGATTATGTTTTCCAAAAATAAGGGCGTTGTTTTAATTACAACTTTATTTGTTATATTGTTATTATCAGCAATATCAGTAAGTTTTGGTAATAAGTATTTAATTGCATTAAAGCGGGATCAATATGCAGAATTTCAGATAAAATCATTAAATATATTTAGAAATTCAGAAATATATTCTATAGACATTATTGAAAAAGAGCTTAGATATAATCTTAATAAGGTATCTAGAAATAATCCAATTTTATTAAATCCATTTGAATTAAATTTTGATACCTCAAAAATTAAGATAAAAATTGAGGACGCCTCTTCATGTTTTAATATAAATTCATTAGTTTTATATAAAGATAATAAATTTTTTGATAATCAAAAGTCTATCGAAGCATTTAAAAGAATATTATTGATATATGAAATTAACGATAGAGATATTGATGAAGCAATTGACCAGATTTTAGATTGGATTGATCATGACTCTGATCCAAGAATTTCAGGATTAGAAGATTATTATTATTCTGGACCTCTTCATCAACCTCAAGAGTTCACTTCAAAAAGACTATTTGTAAAAATAGATGAATTAAAGAATATACCAGCAATAAGAAATATAGACTGGAATATTTTTAAAAATAATTTTTGTGCATTACCTCATTCAGGCAATATTTCATTTAATATAAATACTTTAGGAAAGGATGATGCATTACTTCTATATGCAGTTTTTCCAAATATTGATTTACAAGAGGCTGAATTTATAGTTTCCAATATACCTGACGAAGGCTATACAGATATGCAAAGTTTTTTTGAAGATTTTTCAGACATTAATTTTAATAAGAGATACGCAGATTTATCTTTTACATCAAATATCTTTGAGATAAAAACCACATTTGAACTTAATGATTTAAAATCATCCTCTGAGTCTAAAATAATTTTCAACTCAAATAAAAATGGTTATATTTTTTCAAGATTTTATAATGGTATCTAATGAATATTACAATTGCTCATATAACTGATATAGATATCTTAAATGGATTTTATTATCAAAGTATTGATAAATACAAAAGTAAAATTGCTTTTTCAGATACGGACTATTTTAAAAAACTTGATAATAATGAAAACTTAATTTTTTTAGTGCCATCACAATTACTAAATGTTTTTTCGCATAAATATAAAGAGGAAATCTCAAAGAAAAATAATCAGGTAAGTTTTATATCTGACATTGACTCAATATTAGCTACTGATGTTTCCAAAAATGAGTTTTTATTTTTTAAAGATAACGTATTTGTTATTGATAAGTTTTTGTATCAATCATTAACAAAAAAGCTAAATGAACTTAATTGTAGAGTTTATTTAATGCCAGATTATTTTTTAATTCAAGATGATAAAAATGACTCAGTCGTTCAATTAGATCAAAGAGTTTTATTCTCATTTTCTGATGGTACTGGCACGAGCATTGAAATAGATAGTTTGGATGAATATCTTAATATACTTGATAATACCAAGCCTAATTTCGATCCCAGAGTTTTTTACTATGAAAAAAAAGAAAAAAATATTTTTAAAGAGTCATCGAATACTGAACTATTTTCATATAAATTTATAGAAAAAAATTATTTAAAATTACCTAATTTTTATACTTTCAAATTTACTCTTTTAAATATTTTTAGAAAATTGAGTTTTTCATATTTTCAATTTTATTTTTGTATTTTTCTAATTATTTTTTCTTTGGTTTTGCCATATATTTATATTTTTCAAAATAATAAATATACAGAAATTTATGAAACTGAAACATTTGAAATATTTAAATCTTTAGATAAAAACACTAAACGAGTAGTAAGTCCAATGCGTCAGATAGATGAAATTGCAGATCAGATCAATATTTCTAATGAAAGATCGATCAATGATACGATATTTTCAGATCTTGAATTTTTAACCAAGCTTGGTGACAATTTCTTAGAGAAAGTTGAAATAGATTTTGATAAAAATATTGCAATTATAGAGATTAATAATATCCCTGAAATCCAATATCGTGCTCTTAAAAATATCAGTAATAATTTGGATATTAATATCCTTGAAGATAATGTTGTTATAGAAAAGAATAAGGCTGAAGGAAAAATAAAAATTGAATTTAAGAATGATTAATTTATATAATAATTTAAATCCTAGAGAAAAAAGATTAATTAAAATTATACTTGTAATAGTTTTTATTGCGATTGCAACTTTTTTTACAACCAATATTATCTCAAATCTTAATAACTCTGAAAAAAGATTACAAAAAGCTAAATATGATTACGAGTATGTATTAAATAAAGTTCAATCAATACAACAATCTATCTTTCTAAATACTAATGATGCATCAGAACTAATTGAACTTATAAAATTAGACCCATATATAAATAACTATACCTCGAGTCTATTATTAAGTAATGAAGATGGTTTAATAAAAATTTCCTTTCATTGTGAAGGTCTTGATAATTCTTTAAAAATATCAAACGATATTTCCAATAAATTACAAAGACAAGCTAAAGACTTAAATTATATTAAAAGAGAGAATTATTCTATCACCAGCATAACTTTCTATGAGTGATTAAACCTTAATATTTTTATTTACTTAACCAGCTTTTGATATAAGCAGCAACAGCTCTTGATGCTTCAATTTTACCAACTTCGTTAAGTTTACCGCTTTCTTTTGCATTCAGAGAAAATATAGCAAGTATTATTTGCGCAATAACCCTACATACCCCACTTTTATTAAAGACATCATTTAAGCTAATTTTTTTTTCAATTTCACCTTCGATTAGACTTCCTAGATCATGAATACATGATGAATTGATTGGTGGATTAAGTGTGTATTTAAGAATTAGCTTTTGACTAATATCGGAGGATTCAAAAAAGCTATATATAGACGTTACAATTTTATTAATAACCAAAGTTAAATCATCATCTTTAAAAAATTTTATGTTCTGACTTTTAACATAATCTATACAATCATTTATACAATCAATAATTACTAATTCTTTTAAAGATTCGACTGTTGGTATAAATTTATATGTTGAAGTCCTTTTTAAACCAGACTCTTTTGCAATTTCAGCTATAGTTAGGTTATCCACACCCTTATTTTCAATAATCGTTTTAGCAGTTTGGAGGATAATCTCAACTCTTTTTTTACTTCGCTTTTGTTTAGCAATATTTTTCATTGACTTAATTATCGACAAATGTCTAAAAATGTAAAGATATATAAGACTAGTTATTTTTGAAGATTGAAATATAATCAGACTTAAAATGAAATATACATTAATTACTATATTATTTTTATCATTTAATTTATTTTCTTATAATGAAAACAAATATATTCATATTGTATTGCCCTCAAATGAAACACCACAAGTAATCACCAAAGGTGATGCAGCTGATGACCCAGCAATATGGTTAAATTCATTATATCCAGAAAAATCATTAATTTTTGGTACAGACAAGAGAAGTGGAATATATATATATGACCTTAGTGCTGATATTGTCAGCTATAACGAAATTGGAAATATTAATAATGTAGATATAAGGACTGTTAAAATATTTGATAATTATTCTAAAAAGCATGACAGTCAAACTTTTATATTTGGTTCAAATAGAACAAATAATTCACTTTCAGTTTGGTTTTATAATGATGTAAAAATTAATAGAGCACTTGAAAAAAATAATTTTAGACTTTCAAAAAATCCTCATATATCAAAAAAAGCCAATATGGTTGTATATGGTGTCTGTGCAGGAATAGATAGGGAGCACGGATTAATAGCTTTTTTAACTGAAGATGAGGGTTCAAGAGTGCAAATGTGGAAATATAATGGATCTAATTTTGAAATAATGAAAACTTTTAATAACCAAAATGCAATACAATCCGAAGGATGTGTATATGACGATGAGAATAGAACGCTTTTTATTTCAGAAGAGCAGGATAGAGGCATTTTAAGAGCTTATGTTTTAAATAAAGAATTAAACTTCTTAGACCCAGTAGTAATTGATACTAGAGATGGAAATATATTTGGAGATCCAGAAGGGATCACTATATATAAAACTACTAAAAATGAAGGATATTTAATTCTTTCTTCCCAAGGAGACAGCACCTTTAACATTTACAACAGAAAGTATCCGTATGAATATTTTGGTAGTTTTAAAATTTCACATAATCAAAAAATTGATGGAGTTAGCGATACAGATGGTATAGATGCCTTAAATTATAATTTAAACAAAGATTACCCAGAAGGATTACTAGTTGTTCAAGATGGTACAAATGACGGGGAAATCAATGTAGAAAATCAAAATTTTAAATACATATCATTTACAGAAATTATTTCAGCCCTTAATTTATAGTTTTATTTATAAGATATAATTCATATTACCTAAAATCATTTTTTTATATGTTTGAAAATATCGAAACATTTCTATTACAAAATACTGGCATTGCATGGGCTACAATAATATTTTTTGCTTTCTTGGAGTCGTTTATCTTAACTGGATTATTTTTTTCTAGCATACTTCTATTTTCTGTTTGTGTTTTTATATATAGTGCTGATCTAATGCCTTTATATTTGATAGTTATTTTTGCTATAACAGGAGCGCATTTAGGTGATATGTCTGGTTTTTTCTTTGGGAGATCAGTTGGTTCTAAAATTTTATCTAAAAAATTTTTTTTAAAGCGAACAAAAGCTATAAAAAGAGCTCAAAATTTTGCAGACAAAACAAAATCATTCACTGTTCTGATAGGGAGATTTATTCCTGCAATTAGACCAATAGTTCCATTTTTACTTGGAATTTCTTCTCTGAACCCTGTAAGATTTTATTTAGCAGATCTTATTGCATGTCTAGTATGGGGAATTGCTTTAGGTTTCTTAGTTACTGGCATGGGTAAGGCGATTGGATAATATATGAATGCATTAACTTTATTTGTTCTTGTTCTTACTGTACTTGCATTAGCGTATTTAATAGTTCAGTTGTACAAAGCTCAAAAAAGAGGAAATTTAATAAATATCTTACGAGATTTATTAATTATTTTTTTAGCTATCATGATGATGGGATTGTTAAGCTATCTAGTTATTCAATTTATTAGACTCATTATATAAATTATGTCACTTACTTTATTTGAAAAGATAATCAATAGAGAAATCAAAGCAGATATTGTTTATGAAGATGATCTTTGTATTGTAATCAATGATATTAATCCACAAGCCCCAACTCATTTATTAATTATTCCTAAAAAAGTTATACCTAAATTATCAGATGCATCTGCTGATGATCAAAAAGTTTTAGGTCATTTGTTACTTATTGCAGGTAAAATTTCGGATCAACTCCAATTAGATGAGACATTTAGGTTGATTATAAATAATGGAGCCAAAGCAGGCCAAAGTATTTTTCACTTACATCTACATTTAATATCAGGTAGGCCGCTAAATTGGCCACCAGGTTAAAACATTAAATAAGCTACTAACCCTAATAAGAAGATCAAAACTCCAATTCCAATTAAAAAATATGAAGCGTGTCGTATAGTAGTCGCGTCATTCATAAAAAACCCCTAAAAAAAATATAACAAAAAAAACAGGTTTTTCAACATTTTTATTAATATAAAATGTAAACTTATCGCATATTTTCAAAAAAACTATTAAATAATGTCAAAGCTAGAAAAAGCATGGATTTCTTATGATTTAGGAAATTCTGCATTTGCGACTACCGTACTAGCTGCTTTTTTCCCGTTGTTCTTTCCAGAGTTTTGGGGAAAAGATCTCACTGATGTTCAATCAGGAGAATATATCTTATGGACAATTGCAATTTCAAACTTTTTATTATTTATAAGTGCTCCAGTTATAGGCGCGCTTACTGATATAAACAATTCAAGTAAGAAGATATTTATAACTTTTACCACAATATCTATTTTTTGTGTTGCAATCTTATATTTTATTGAAGCCGGATCCTGGTTTTATGCTTTAGTATTTTTTGGAATAGCTAATTATTTTTTTTCAGCTGGAAATATTTTATACGACAAAATACTTGTAAAAATTACAAGTCCAGATAGATACTCGAAAATATCAGGGATTGGATATGCTTGGGGTTATTTTGGTGGAGGCTTTTTATTTCTACTTAATTCTCTAATGTTTCTATTTTGGAAGCAATTAAATTTACAAAGTCCTGCAGATGCAATTTTATTATCTTTTCTTTCAGTATCAATATGGTGGTTTATTTTTCTCTTGCCACTTGCAATAACTTTTAAAGAAGAAAACACCAAAATTAAAAATAAAGAAAAAAGTTTAATCCAACATTCTTTTAAAAAGATTTTCTTAACAATAAAATCTATATCTCAAAATAAAAGAATTTTTCTATTTTTATTAGCATTCTTTTTATATATTGATGGAGTTCATACTGTAATGAGTTCTGCTGTAGTATATGCAAAATTATTGGAATTAGATGATAGTGCAATAATTATAGGATTATTAATTGTTCAATTTGTTGCTTTTCCATTTACAATATTTTGGTCTTATATTGCTGATAAATTTGGCGATAAACTCGTTATATACCTATCTATATTAATTTATGTGCTTGTAATATTATTTTCTTTAACTTTGGATAATTCATTTGAATTTTATATCTTAGCTGCTTTGGTTGGAAGCGTTCAGGGCGGCATTCAAGCAAGTTCTAGATCATTTTTTGCTTTTATTATACCTAAAGACAAAAGTGGTGAATTTTTTGGTTTTTTTAATATGTTTGGTAAAGCTGGAGCCTTTATTGGTCCTACTTTAGTAGGAGTGGCAGTTTCTCCGGATAATATTCAACTTGCTTTATTGCCTGTAATATTATTATTTATTATTGGAGGGGTGATACTCATTGGAGTGAAAGATATTTCTGAATCTGAAAAATTACCATGAAATTATTCAGCATAAAGTCTATAATTTTTTATAGTATTCTAGGGGCTTTAACGGCATTTATTATTGCGCCATTTATTCGAGCTCAAATGGAATACTCTCCGATAATTGAATTTTTAATAACAGCAGCAATTATCATTCCGATGTATGCTATTGCATCACGTATTTTAAAAAGATACTTATAATATTTTTTTTAGTGTCTCAAATAGAAGTCTTGGCCTATCAGTAATAATTCCGTCTACATTAAGCTCAATTAAGTACTTAAATGTTTCAATATCATTTATTGTCCAAACCATTATTTTTAGACCTTTGGATTGAACATAATTAACAAATCTTTTAGTTACAATTCTGATACCATAATATTTCATTGGAATCTGCAAGCAATCGCCATCTATTTTTTTATTATATAAACCATAGCTCGCCAAAAGCACTCTAAAGATTTCTTTTGGACCCATTGAGACACATAGACTCGGGTACCTAAGTCTAATGGGAGCTAATCTTTTGCTGCTAAAACTTGCAATAGATACTCTATCACATGCATTCAGTTTATTAATAACATCCATTGAAGGCTTAACAACATCATCAGTTTTAAAATCAATTTGAAATGATAAATCAGGGAACAAATTCAAGGTTTCTTCTAGAGTAGGTATGCTATGTTTTTCAAATATTTTTATTTTTTTAATATCATTACTATTTAATGAACTAAATTTAGTTGGGTCATTTAGAAGTCTCATAAAGTCATCATCATGAAAAATAAAAGGAATTCCATCCGCTGATACCTGAACATCAGTTTCTATAAACTTGCATCCAATTGATCTAGCGTATTCAAAAGACTCTATTGTGTTCTCAAAGGACTCTTCAGCACCGCCTCTATGAGCCAAATTAGCTATACCAGAATATTTTAGATAAGTTTTCACGCGTTGTTATTGTATACTTTATTTCAAAAAATATGCTTAATGTATTTATTTTAAATATTTGATATGGATAAATTTATTTCAATAAGGCCCTATAAAGATAATGAGGTTCAAAAAATTTTACTAGATTTATGTTCAAATAGAAGATTCCTTAAAATGTTATTGGAAACTGGCGAATATAGATTTATTAAACATCTACCTTTTTCAAGGAAAATTTTAAGTTCAATACTCAGAAAAAAGATTAAAGATATTCATACTGTTAAAGATTATCAAGATTTATTTGAATCAATTGCAGAAAATATGATTGAAAATTCAATAAATAATTTTACCTACTCCGGTATTAGCAATATTAATAATAAATCTTCTTATCTATTTATATCAAACCATAGAGATATTACACTTGACTCTGCGCTTTTAAATTTTGTTTTACATAAAAATGACATAGCGACAACTGATAATGCAGTTGGAAATAATCTTTTATCAGAAAAATGGGCAGCTGATCTGATGCGTCTTAATAAAAGTTTTATAATCGATAGGACCAGTAAATCAAAAAAAGAAATATATAAAAGCTTAAATTTAGCTTCTGAGTATATTAAAGATTCAATTACAAATAAAAACCAATCGGTTTGGATTGCCCAAAAACAAGGAAGGTCGAAAGATGGACTTGATTACACAGATCCTTCAGTTTTAAAAATGATTCATTTGTGTAAAAGAAAAGAAACCGATGTAAATAATTTTTTAAACATTTTAAATATAGTTCCAGTCTCTATCTCATATGAAAAAGATCCAAACGATATATTAAAAGCAAAAGAATTGTATTTAACACATTTAAATGAATCTTATATAAAAGATAGAAAAGAGGATCTCCAAAGTATTGCAGAGGGGATACGTGGTCAAAAAGGAAATGTTCACTTAACTATAGGAAAGGTTATGTCATTTGATGTAAATTCATATCAAAAATGTGCTGATAAAATAACAACAGCTATTAGAAATAATTACAAACTTCATGCAACAAACTATGCTGCAGCTGTTATAAAAGGGCAATCTGTTGATTCAAATCCTTTTAATGCAGAGGAAATTGAGGAGGGCATTAAGTATTTGAGATCTAAGATGGAAACTCTCACAGAAGATATGTATCCATATCTATTAAATCAATATAGTAATCCTTTATAAAAAAGAGGATTTATCTTTCAATAAATCCTCTTTGAAAAAATTTAATAATTTGACTATAGGGGGAGCACTAAGGCAGTCAAATTTATTAAATTATTTAAACTCTGGATAAGCTTCAACACCTATCTCAGAAACATCAAGACCTAAGTCTTGTTCTTCATCAGTAGCTCTTATCGGCATTAATGCATTAATTACAAGAGTTGCAAGCAAGCTAGCAACAAACGTGAATCCTGCAATTGAAATTACACCAACTATTTGAGCTAAAATTGGAGCTCCTCCAGTTATTGAAACAGCAAGAACGCCAAAAATACCAACAATACCATGAGCGGAAATAGCTCCAACAGGATCGTCAATACCGGATTTTTCTAGGAATAAAATTGAAAAATATACAATTACTCCTCCGATTGCACCTACCAAAACAGCAGTACCTCCTGCAGGGCTTAATGGATCGGCAGTAATAGCAACTAAACCTGCAATTGCTCCGTTTATTGCCATTGTGACATCCATTTTACCTGTCATTATTAAACTCATTAATAATGCAGCAACTACTCCTCCGGCTGCAGCCATATTAGTATTTAAGAAAACTTGGCTTACATTTATTGCGCTAGCTTCACTAGCAACTGCAAGCTCAGAACCACCATTAAAACCAAACCATCCTAACCATAAAATCCATGCGCCAAGTGCCGCCATAGGTATATTTGATCCAGGCATAGGGTTTACCGAACCATTATTAGAATATTTTCCTTTTCTTGGACCTAGAACAAAAACTACAGCCAATGCAGCTGCTGCACCACATAAATGAACAGTTCCAGAACCTGCATAATCAGAGTAGCCCATTTGTTTAAGAAATCCTTCACCCCAATTCCAATAACCTTGAATAGGATAAATAAAACCTGTCAATACAATTGCAAATATGAAAAAGGGTAGTAATTTCATCCTACCGGCAACAGCACCAGATACTATAGACATGGCAGTTGCAACAAATACGACTTGAAAGAAGAAGTCTGCTTGTTGCGAGTAAGCCATTCCGTATGGTATTCCGATTTCTTCATTGGGGAGCCCTGTTGAAAGGTTAGCAGAGGTGCCAATACCTGGCAGGAAACCATCAAATAATTCCAATCCAAAAGCGCTTCCACTTGGATACATTAATACAAAACCACATAATAAATACATAATGCACGCAATTGAATATAGCCCTAAGTTTTTAGTTACAATTTCTGATACATCTTTCTTTTGCACTAATCCTGCTTCTAGCATAGTAAATCCAGCTGCCATAAACATAACCAATGCACCTGCCATGACGGCATAAAATGTATCTAATGCAAAATTAATTTCTTCCATAATAAATATCTCCTAAATTTTAAATAGCATCAGATCCGGTTTCACCAGTTCTAATTCTTATTACTTCATCAATGTTTGTTATAAATATTTTTCCATCACCAATTTTGCCTGTATTTGCAGTTTTAGTGAGTGTTTCAGTAAGCATTGAAAGATTTTCATCTTCAACTAGGATATCTAGCTTTATTTTAGGTAATGTATCTACAGAGTATTCGGCTCCTCTGTACATTTCAGTATGACCTTTCTGCCTTCCATATCCTTTGACTTCAGTTATAGTTAATCCTTCAATACCAGCAGCTACTAGTGCTTCTCTTACTTCTTGTAGTTTAAATGGCTTAATTATTGCGCTTACTAATTTCATAATTTATAAACTTGCTGTAACAGAAAATACTAAAGCGTCTTCATCAGCTCCAGCAGTGTCAGCTGAAAAATCAGAATATGTTAATGCACAATCATAAGAACCGCATGCAAATCCATAAGATATACCAAAATTGTCTCCATAATCATCATATTGACCATAAGAAAGACCTACAGCACCTAATGCATAGGATAATTCAGTATAATCTGGTGCACCATCTTGACCTAAAGCAAAAGTTAAACCTAAATCACCCATGCTTAATCCAAGATAAATTTCTTCAAAATCTAGGTCTGAATTATTGTCTGGATAGTCGTATGCAATATAACCTAAATCTACGCTTATATTTTCTAAATCAAAACCATAACCAAAATAATAATCTAGTTCACTACCAGCTCCATCGTTAAAATTAACATTAGAACCCCATATTCCAGCATAAAAACCTTGATCAGATGCATAATCAAATCCACCTTGAATAACTGGTCCATCTGACTGAGTCATTCCTCTCCATATGTAATCTGATGCAAAACTTACATTAGCACTCACACCAGCAAATGACGGAAGGGATACCATAATCATAAGTAATAATAATTTTTTCATTTATTTCTCCTTATTCATGAAAATTAACTTACATATATACTTATGCAATTTGCATGCCAAAAGTAAAAAACTTATTATTGCCTGCAAAAAAAGTTATAATTTATTCGATTTTATTGAGGAAATAATATGGATTTAAAAGATAAAGTAGCATTAGTGACAGGTGGAGCATCTGGTCTTGGTCAAGCAACTGTTGAGGCTTTTGTTCATAAGGGTTCAAAAGTAGTAATTTTGGATATCAATGAGGATAATGCCAATAAACTTATAGAAAATTTAGGAAATGAAAATGTAATTTTTATTTCAACTAATATCATGGAAGAAAATCCTGTTTTAGAGGCCTTAAATAAAATAAAATCAACTTTTGGCGGTCTTCATGTTGCTGTGAATTGTGCAGGAACAGGATATCCAGGAAGGATCCTTGGTAAAGAATCGCCGCATCCGCTTGATGCATTTAAATTTATAGTTGATTTAAATCTAGTTGGTACTTTTAACGTAATGAGGTTAGCAGCAGATTTAATGGATAAAAATGATCCAGATCTCAAAGGAGAAAAAGGGGTAATTATAAATACTGCTTCTGTTGCAGGTTATGAAGGTCAAATCGGTCAATCTGCTTATAGTGCATCGAAAGCTGGGGTTATAGGTTTAACTTTGACTGCTGCTAGAGATTTAGCAAGACATGCAATTAGAGTATGCACAATTGCACCAGGAATATTTGATACTCCTCTAATGCAATTAGCACCAGATAAAGTTAGAGATCCTTTACTTGAATCGACTCAATTCCCACATAGATTTGGCCAACCTAATGAATTTGCAGATTTAGCTGTCCATATAGTTGAAAATACATATTTAAATGGTGAAACTATTAGACTTGATTCTGGTATGAGAATGAAACCTAGATAGATTATTGAATGGCAACCCAATAAGTTGTTGCAATTACTGCAATGATTATTAAAAATAAGATAACTTTAGCATCGCTTTTACTGTCAAGATTTGATTCCTCGGTTTCATAAAATTGCTTGTATTTATCTTTCATAATTATTCTCCATGCTCAATGATAACTCTACCAGCTTGATTGCCAGATAGTATTTTTTCTATCTCTAAATCTAGATTTTCAATTTTAACACTCTTTGTTTGATTAGATAGATCTACAGCCCAATCATAAGATAATAAATTCCATAATTCTTTCTTTAATTCTATTGGAGACTCAGCAGAATCTATACCGCACAGTTGAATTCCTCTTAAAATAAAAGGGAATACTGATGAAGTAAACATTGCTCCAGCTACGTTTCCACAACATGATACGACCCCACCATTTGAAATTATTGAGATCATTTTTGCTAAAATAGTCCCTCCAACAGTATCTACTGCAGCTGAGTAAACTCCTTTATCAAGTGCCTTGACAGGACTTGATAAAAAATCATCTCTAGCTATTACTTTAGTTAAACCTATTTCTTTAAATAGATCTGTTTCATGTATTTTTCCTGAAATACCATGTATATCAAAATCTAATTTATTTAAAATTTTTGCAGCTATAGATCCAACTCCACCAGTTACTCCAGATATTAAGACTGGTAAATTATTCTTAATATCTTCATCAACAATTTTTTTAACACATGCCGCTGCAGTTAAACCAGCAGTACCGTATTCCATTGCTTTTAAATCTGTTAAGTTTTCTGGTAAGTGTATAACCCAGTCTGAAGGCAAGTGAACAATTTCACCAAAACCTCCAAATTCTGACATCCCGATTTTATATCCTGTTGCAATAACTTTATCTCCTTTAGCAAATTCTTTACTTGTAGATTCGATAACTTCTCCCGCAACATCAATTCCTGGAACAAAAGGGTATTTTTTTACAACTCCTTTAGCTCCAGTGGCAGCTAATGCATCTTTATAATTCAAAGAGGAATAATTTACTTTAATTAAGACATGTTTCTCATCTATTTGAGGAATATCTATTGTTTGAACAGATCCGGAATATATTCCATCTTTTTCTTCTACCAAATATGCTTTATATTGCATCTTAATTTTCTGATAAATATTTTTCTGCATCTAGAGCTGCCATACAACCAAAACCTGCGGATGTTACAGCTTGTCTATATATTTGATCTGAAACATCGCCAGCAGCAAAAACACCATCCACAGATGTCTTTGTTACTGATCCATTTAGTCCAGAATTAATAATAATGTATCCATTCTCCATTTCTAATTGATTGATAAAAATTTCAGTATTAGGTTTATGCCCAATTGCAATAAAAACACCCATAACTTCCTTTGTAATTTCAGAACCTTTTTTATCAAGCTTGATTCCAGTAACGCCCATATCATCTCCAATAACTTCGGTAAGTTGGGTATCCCATAAAATTTCAATTTTTCCATTTTTTTCTTCAAGGAATAATCTATCTTGAAGAATTTTTTCAGCTCTTAGTTCGTCTCTTCTGTGAATTAAATATACTTTTGAACATATTCTTGATAGATATAACGCTTCTTCAGCTGCTGTATTTCCTCCACCAATAACAGCTACTTCCTGATCTTTATAAAAAAACCCATCACATGTTGCACATGCTGAAACACCTTTACCTAAATATTTTTGTTCTGACGGTAAACCAAGGTACATAGCGCTTGCGCCCGTAGAAATTATTAATGAGTCACATAAGTATTCTGACTGGCCAAAGAGTTTAAAAGGTTTTTCTTTTAATTCAACTTTATTAATATGATCATTAATAACATCAACATCAAATTGTTGTGCATGAGTTTTCATTCTTTTCATTAATTCTGGACCCTGAAGCCCATCACTATCACCAGGCCAATTTTCAACATCAGTAGTTGTAGTTAATTGCCCTCCTTCTTGCATTCCTGCAATTACTATAGGATTTAAACCAGCTCTTGCTGCATATATGCTTGCAGCATAACCAGCAGGTCCTGAACCTAAAATAATTAATTTGTGATGATTAGACATGTCACAAATTATAATTGAATATAAACAAATTGTTATGTTTTATGCCTATAATTACTATAGTAATTTAAAAAAATATATAAATGTCTCCATATATTAAAAAAATCCTATTAAATTTTTTAAGTTTTTTCTTAATTGCGTTTTCTTTATATATATTTATTTCGCTGTTAAGCTATGATCCAGCAGATCCTGGCACCAATTTCAAAACAAATTCAGAAAACATTAGCAATCTAGGAGGACAACTTGGTGCAAAGATTGCAGATTTTTTATTAATGTATTTAGGTTTTGGTAGTTATCTAGCCCTATTAATAGGTTTTGTTGGTTCTTTAGAAAGGATATTTCTAGAAAATATAAAACCATCAGGTTTAAAGTTGGCAGTAAGATCAATAACTTCATTTTTTTTAATCGTTGCATTTTGTGCAGTTGGTGAATATTTCTTTAACAACTTAAATACTAATTTTAAATTTGGTGGAGCAGTAGGATATTCGGTCTTTTCTTTCATGTCTAATTATATTGGTGATATTGGAGCTTTAATATTTTTATTGATTTTAATTATTCCTATGGCCTCGGAGTCATTTAATTTTTCTTGGAAAACATCATTAATTAAATGCCAAGAAATTTTAATAATAATATTTACTTTCTTAAAAGCGCAGATTAGCAAAGCTATTTACAGAATCCAGAATATTATTAAAGCATTACAAAATAATTACAAAACAAGTAAAAAAAATAAAAAATTAAAAACTCCTAAAATTTCAAGTGAACCTCAGATTAAAGATAAATCACTTGAAATTCCAAAATCTGATTTAAAACAAGCTGATCTTCCAATTCCATCAGACGTATCAATCAAAGAAGTGTCAATTAAAGAAACTGATGAACCGCTAAAACAAATTAAAGAAAGCCCAGTTATGCCAAGTACAGAGCTTTTAGATAAAGCTCTTGATGATGGAAGTTCATTGTCTGAGAGTGAATTAAATCAGATTGCTGAATTGTTAGAGATAAAACTCGATGAATTTGGAATACAAGCTACAGTTGAGTCAGTTCTTCCTGGCCCGGTTGTTACTAGGTTTGAAGTACAGCCTGCACCAGGCACAAAAGCTAGTCGTATTACTAATATCGCTCAAGATATTGCAAGGTCTCTTTCTGTTAGTAGCGTTAGAGTTGTTGAGGTTATCGAGGGTAAGTCATTCGTTGGAATAGAAATTCCAAATACCAATAGAAAAATGGTCAGGCTTACTGAGATTTTATCGTCAAAAGCTTTTAAATCATCTGCATCAAATTTAAGTTTAGCTCTTGGTCAAGATATTTCTGGAAATCCAATTGTTGTTGATTTAACAAAAATGCCTCATTTATTAGTTGCAGGTACTACAGGTTCAGGTAAATCAGTTGGCTTAAATGCAATGCTTTTAAGTTTATTGTTCAAATCTGATCCAGAAGATGTTAGGTTAATATTAGTAGACCCAAAAATGCTAGAGCTTGCAGTGTATGATGGAATTCCCCATTTACTTACACCTGTTATAACTGATATGACTGATGCATCAAATGGACTTAGATGGTGTGTTGCTGAAATGGATAGAAGATACAAATTAATGTCTATGATGGGCGTTAGAAATTTAGTAGGTTTTAATAAAAAAATTCTTGATGCAGAAAAGGATGGCAAGCAAATTCTTAATCCTCTTGTCGAAAACGAAGAAGAATATTTAGAGACATTGCCTTCAATTGTGGTAGTTGTAGATGAATTTGCGGACATGATGATGCTTGTTGGCAAAAAGGTAGAACATTTAATAGCGAGAATAGCTCAAAAGGCAAGAGCAGCAGGCATTCATCTTATTCTAGCGACACAAAGACCTTCAGTAGATGTTATTACTGGTCTTATTAAAGCTAATATTCCTACAAGAATTGGGTTTCAGGTTTCAACAAAAATTGATTCTAGAACAATTTTAGATCAAGGAGGTGCAGAACAACTTCTAGGTTATGGTGATATGTTGTATCTCCCGCCAGGTGTTGGGGTACCTGTTAGGGTTCATGGTGCTTTTGTTGGTGATGATGAGGTACATAGGGTGGTAAACGATTGGAAATCAAGGGCAAAACCAAACTATGTTGATGATATTATTTCTTCTAACCAAGATACTGGTCCTATACCTGGATGGAGTGGGGCTGATACATCATCTGTAGAAGATCAAGACGAGTTATATGACGAGGCTGTAAATTTTGTTATAGAGTCTAGAAGGGCATCTATTTCTGCAGTACAAAGAAAACTACGAATTGGATACAACAGGGCAGCTAGACTTATTGAAACAATGGAAGAGGCTGGACTTGTCTCAGAAATGAGTTCAAATGGATCAAGAGAAGTATTAGCACCAAAAAGAGACTGATTTGAAGAAATTTATATTATTCTTTATTTTATTTTTTAATATTCATTTATATGCAGATACTTCTGAAAGATTAAACTCTTTTTTTAGAAATCATTTAATCTTTACACAAGTTAGTTTAAATTCAATTGAAAATGAATTTGTTGAGTCATCTGGTGAGTTTAAAAATGAATTAGATGGATCTATTACAATTGAAGTTTTTTCACCTTTTAAAGAGATATACTATATAAATAAGGGCGGGATAGAAATCCATGACTTAGAATTTAATCAGATAAAAAAAATATCAAATCAAGAAATCTCCAAAAACTCATTTTTATCTATTATTCAAAATAATTTTCATATAGATGACAACAGTATTGAAATTATCAATGAGAGTAGTTTTATTATCATTATTGAAGATAAAGATTATGTTTTTAATTTTATTAATAATGATTTATTGCATGTTAAATATAAAGATAATATGGAAATAAATAATTTAATAAAATTTTCAAAAATTTAGAAATAAGATTATGAATCTAATATATGTTGCAATTGGTGGAGCTTTGGGAGCTGTATCAAGATATGGTATAAATAAATTCTTTGAAATATTCATAACTAATTTATCAATTTATAGTTCGTTATTAGTAAACATTGTAGGCTGTTTTTTAATTGGTCTTTTCTTGGGAAACTCTATTGCCACAAAAGATACCATGTATTATTTTTTGATCATTGGTTTTTTGGGTTCATTTACAACCATGTCAGCGTTTACTCATCAAGTGATTATAATGATTAATACAAATTTTATTAACGCACTTTCATATATAATAATTACAGTTGCATTAAGTATTTTTGCTACATATTTTGGGACACTTATAACTAAATAATGTTAGATATTAAAAAAATTAGGGATGATTTACATAATATAGAGAATTCTCTTCAGAATAGAGGTTACAAATTCAATTCTGTTAATTTTCAAGAACTAGATTCAAAAAGAAAATCTTTACAAATTGATGTTGAGTCTTTGCAAGCTGATAGAAAAAAATTATCTTCTGAATTTGGTAAATTAAAAGCTTCGGGAGAAAATGCTGCTGAATTAAAGAAAATTATAGATGATAATAATGATGAACTAGAATCTAAAAATCAACAACTCCAGGGTATTTTTAAAAAAATTCAAGAGCTCATGTTAGACATGCCAAATATTCCTGACGAATCGGTTCCAATCGGTAAAAATGAAGATGACAACATTCTTATTAAAGAATGCGGATCAATTAATACTTCAAATAAACTTGATCACTTAGAAATTACACCAAAAATCGACACAGAATTAGCTGCTAAGCTCGCTGGATCTAGATTTGCAGTTTTAAAAGGAGACCTTGCAAAACTACAAAGATCTTTAATTACTTTCATGTTGGATAAAGCAAATCTTAATGGTTATCAAGAGTATTATGTCCCTTATATGGCTAATAAAGACTCACTAATTGGCACCGGTCAGCTTCCTAAATTTGAAGAAGATTTATTTAAATCTTCTGATAATTTGTACTTAATACCTACAGCCGAAGTTCCATTAACTAATTTATTTAAAGATGAATTTATAGATGAACAAGATTTACCCATAAAAGTAACCTCACATACACCATGCTTTCGTTCAGAGGCAGGGAGCTATGGAAAAGATACGAGAGGCTTAATAAGACAACATCAATTCGAAAAAATAGAGCTTGTTCAAATTTGCCATCCTACTCAATCGATGGATTGTCTCAATACTTTGTTAGAAAATGCATGTGATATTTTAGATGACTTGGAGTTACCTTATAGAATCATTGAATTATGCACAGGTGATTTAGGATTCTCAGCTTGCAAAACTTTTGACATTGAAGTTTGGATGCCAAGTCAAGAGAAATATCGTGAGATCTCATCATGTTCAAATTTTAGTGATTTTCAAGCCAGAAGAGCAAATATTAAATTCAAGAATAAAGAGGGAAATAATTTTGTCCATACCATAAATGGTTCAGGTCTTGCAGTTGGAAGATGCTTGAGCGCATTAATTGAAAATAACTTTGATGGAACTAATTCTATAAAGATACCAGATTGTTTGCAGAAATACTTTGGTTCAAATGTTTTGCAAGTTAAGTGAACTATAAGTTAGCTACAAGCATTATTCTATTAATTTGTTTCAATATAAATTTTCTAGATGCAAAGACTATAAAGATTGGACTGGGTTCATGTCTTGATCAGGATTATCCCCAACCAATTTGGGACTCTATTGAAAAAGAGGGCTTGGATTACTTTATTTTCCTTGGCGATAATGTTTATGGTGACTCACCTAATGGATCATTAAGAAAAATGGAACAAGCATACCAAAAACAGAATTTAATGTTACCAACATTTTTAGACGATATTACAATTTTCTCAATATGGGATGATCATGATTATGGTGTAAATGATGGAGGTAACGAATATAAATACAAAAAAGAATCTGAGGCAATGTTTTTAGATTTTTGGGATATTGACAAAAAAGATGTTAGGTATAGTCGCGAAGGTTTATATTTTGCTAAGAACATAGAATTACATGAAAAAACTTTTAAGCTAATTTTTCTCGATACAAGGTACTTTAGATCCAAATTGTCTTTTACTAGAGGCCAAAATTTTAAAAAAAAATATATAAAAAACACAGATCCTGAATCAACAATTCTAGGTACAGATCAGTGGAAATGGCTATCTTTAGAGTTAAATGATAACTTTGATTTTTTAATAATATTTAGTTCAATACAAATTCTTCCAGAAGATCATGATTATGAGAAATGGGGTAATTTTCCAAACGATAGAAATAAACTTCTACATAAATTAAAAAGACATAATAAAAAAACAATTTTAATTTCAGGTGATAGACATCGATCTGGGATATATAAAAAAGATAATATATACGAAATTACAGCTTCTTCGCTTAATAAACCAGGATCAAGTTTTTTTGAAACGGATAAATATTTATTAAATGAAACTTATCCACAAGCTAACTTTGGACTGTTAAAAATCCATAAAAAGACAATCGATATCGAGATAAAAGATAAATATGGAAAAATATTAAATTCAGTAAGTATTGATTATTAGTTTAAATAGTTTAAGTTTCACAAAAAAGTTACAAAAAATCATAATTTTGTGATAGTGATATTGTTAATTTTGATATATTATTAAGTTATAAATAATTTTCACATTACGGGGTGTGTTTTATGATTAGAAATTTTCTTAAACTTTCGTTATTTTCTATTTTCCTTACACCATTACTTTTAGCTCAAGAACTTACTTCTGATATTACAGGTACAGTATCTTCTTCTGATGGAGTGGTTAGTGGAGCTCAAGTAGAAATAACATATGTTCCAACAAATACAGTAGTTACTAGAGTTACTGATGTTAACGGTAGGTATTCTGCTGGTGGATTGAGGCCAGGCGGCCCTTATGAAATCAAGGTCTCTGCTGCAGGCTTAATGTCAGATCAAATCAGTACTAGTTTAGTGGTTGGTGAAACGTCAAGACTATCGTTTGTTTTAAACTCGATGTCATCTGTTGATGATGTTGTTGTTACAGGACAACGAGTTGCTTCTGATGACGGTTTGGGTTTTTCATCAACAATTGACGCAGCTACTATTCAAACCACGCCATCTGTTACAAGAGACATTAAAGATTTAATAAAACTTAATCCGTTAGTTTCTCTTGATGACGCTGAAGATGGTTATGAATCTATTTCTATTGGCGGCGCTCATCCTAGAAGTAATGATATTAAAGTTGATGGTGTTTCTTTCAATGATGATTTTGGATTAAATGATAATGGATATCCTTCACAAAGAAGCCCTATAAATTTAGATGCAATTGAACAAATGTCTGTAAAAGTTGCTCCTGCATCTGTTGAATACTCCAACTTTAGAGGAGGCATCATTGAATTTGTAACAAAAGGTGGTACAAACGAATTTGAAGGAAGTGTTGGGTATTATGATAGAGGCGATCAGTTTTATGGTGATAAAATTGAGGGAAATAAATATACTTTTGATAAAGAAGATACTGCACAAAGTTTCACTTTTGGTGGCCCAATTATAAAAGATAAAGCTTTCTTTTATGTAACATATGAAGATACTGTTGTTACCAATCCAGTTCTATATGGTCCAGCTGGATCGGGAGCTGCAAACGAACAAGTTATAACTCAAGCTCAAGTTGATAACATTAGACAAATCACTATTAATAAATACGGCTGGGATCCCCTAGGTGTTGCCACGACAACAGAGTCAACTCAAGAAAATACTTCATTGAGAATTGATTATATTGTTAATGATAATCATCGTTTAACTTACAACTATAAGTTAACTGAAGGTGATCGCTTAAGAGCAAGTGGAAGTAACTCTTCTTTCTATTTTGAATCAGCTTCATATTTCAAAGGTGAAGAAACAGATACATCAAGTATTTTATTAGTTTCTGACTGGTCAGATAACTTAGTATCAGAAGTTTACTATTCAACTAAATCAACCGATACAAGTCAAAATTCTCCAGCTGGACAAGATGTACCTAATTTTTATATTGATGATGCATATGGAATGAGGGTATATCTTGGTGCCGATATTTATAGAAGTGCAAACAAGCTTGCAACTGAAACTGATTTTTTCAAAGCAAAGTTAACTTACTATACCGGAGATCATAAAATCACTGCTGGATATGAAAATACGACATATGATATTTATAACGTATTTATTGTTGCCCAAGATGGAGAGTGGGAATTTGATTCATTAGCAGACTATGAAGCAGGAGTAGCAAGCTCTTTTGGTGCCAATAATGCTAAAACTGGTAATGTTGACGATGCAGCTGCAATGTTTGAATATGGATTAACATCAATGTACATAATGGATGAATATGCATACTCGGATAGATTAACTCTTACGGCAGGTATGCGATATGATGAATATGACTCAGATGATGATCCTGCATTAAATGCAGACTTCCAATCTACATATGGTTTTGCTAATGGAGGTATCGATGGCACAAGTTTAACTAATATTAGATTTGGATTAGATTATGTGATTGATGATGTTAGCGATATTAATGTAACTTGGGGAACATATTCTGCAAAACTTCCTGCTGTTTGGATATCTAACGCATACACAAATGACGGTGTGAGAGTTTCTGCTTATAACTCAAATTATGCGCCTGCTGGTTGTAATCCATTACTTCTAGCTGGTTCTGGTCTCCCTGCATGTGTGCAACAGGCTATTGCAGATGCGCCACTTACAAGTGCAAAAATAGACTTTATTGCTCCAAGTTTTGAGTGGCCTGACTCTAAAATTCTTAATATTACATATGAAAGAGATCTTCCATATGATATGGATATGTCTGTTACTTATTTAAAATCTGAGCAAGAAGAAGCTCTATATAAGGTTATAGATACAGGTTATCCATTAATGGGTGATGTACCTACGGTGCCAACAGAAACAGCACCTGATGGAAGACCAATTTATGATATGACTGGTAGAAGAACATATAAAGCTGGTCTTTACAATGATTGTTGTGGTGAAAGAGAAGTAATTTCAGCTACTCTTAATAAAGCATGGAGAGGTGGAGATACAGTAATGTCATTGAGTTACACAAGCCAAGACAATACTGAGTTAAGTGGTATGACTTCATCAACATCAAATTCAAATTATGGTAAAACTGGTGCAATAGACTATAACAATAGAAGAGCTATGACATCAATCTACGAAACTGAACATAGATTATTAGCTACTTTAAGATCAAAACATTATTTCTTTGGTCCAGATATGCCAACAACCTTTACTTTAATTTTTGAAAGAAAGTCTGGCTTACCTGCTTATCCAACTTTTGATACTTTTACAGGATGGCCTGGTGACTACAAAACTAAAGCATTTGGTTATGACTATAATTTAAATGATGATAGTTCAGCATTGCTTTATATACCAACCAGGAATGATCCATTAGTTTGTTACTCTTATAAATGTCAAAGTGAGGGTACTGCAGATGCTATAGCTAGAGAAGAAGCAGTTTTAAATCTTCTATACAATGTATTTGGTTTAGAAGGTAAAGCTGGCGAGATTGCTGATAGGGGCTCAATGCGTTTTCCATGGCAATCATCTCTAGACTTTAAAGTAACTCAAATCTTACCTGGATTTAGAGAAAAAGACGAAGTTGTTATCACATTAGGTATTGAAAATTTACTCAATCTTCTTGATGATGATAAAGGTGTCGTTAGGTATGGATATTATTCAGGAAGAATACCTGTTATTGATTTAAGAATTGTAGATGGGGATAAATATGACTATAGCAGAAATGCTTACAGATATAGTTTTGACAATCCTTACAATATGAGTTTATCTGCAACACAAAGTGTTTGGAGAGCTCAACTTGGATTTAGGTATAATTTCTAATAATACTTATATATAATTAAAAGGCGGTTTTATACCGCCTTTTTATTATGAATAATCTTATACCTGAACTTTCGTTTAAAGATATAGAGAAAGGAGACAGTCAATCTATTGAATTGCTTTCAAAGGCTCTTGAAGCACATGGGTTTTTTTCAATTACTGAACATGGATTATCTCAGGATATTGTAAAAAATTGTTATGCTTCTTCAAAATCTTTCTTTGATCTAGATTTTAATACTAAAAACTCATATAGCTCTGTGGGTTCTAAAGGAGCTAGAGGATATACCCCAAAAGGAATAGAAACAGCTGTTGGAGAAACAGTTCCAGATCAAAAAGAATTTTGGCATCATGGCCCAGTTATTGATGAGACCTATGATCCTAAAATACCACAGAATTTAGATATTTTAGAAATAACTGAATTTAATCAAAATTTTGATATGCTATATGAGTCATTGCATCAAATTGGAACCAGAGTCCTTTCGGTTATTGCCTTGTCATTAGGTCTTGAAAAAAATTTTTTTGACTCGTGGGTTTTAAAAGGTAACTCATTATTAAGATCGATTCATTATCCTCCTGTAGATTCAAATCAAAATCCTCATCGTGCACGTGCTCATGAAGATATAAATCTAATTACTTTATTGATAGGTGCAGAAGAAGGTGGTTTGGAGGTATTAAATAAAGATGGTTCTTGGATAAAAGTTGCACCTTCCAATGAAGCAATAGTATGTAATATTGGCGATATGATGCAATTGGTAACAGATCAAAAATTAAAAAGCACTACTCATAGAGTTATTCAGGATAAAGCAACTGAGTCTAAGCCTAGATATAGCATTCCATTTTTTCTTCATCCTGCTCCATCTGTTCGTTTAAAATCAATATATAGAGAAGATGATATTGGTGTCTTAGCTGAAGATTTTCTTGATCAAAGATTAAAAGAAATTAAACTTTATTAATAATGAATATTTTAACAGTAATTCAAACTATAATTGGTTTCATAGGTTTGATCGCAATTGCTATTCCTTTTTCAGAAAGCTACAAAAACATTAACTATAAATATATTTTTATTGGAATTTTAGCTCAATTAATATTAGCTGTTATCCTTATAAAAGTTCCTTTTGTAATTAAAGGCTTTGATTATTTAAATGAAGGTGTTCTTGTTTTACAATCTGCAACTTCAGAAGGAGCCTCATTTGTATTTGGATATCCTCCGCCATTTGAGCAAACCGAACCTAATCTCCTTGCTACTTTCGCATTTGGTATACTTCCTTATATTATCGTGATGGCATGTATTTCAGCTATTTTATGGCATTGGAGAGTGTTACCATTTATAGTTAATTTAATTTCAAAAGCCTGCCAAAAACTATTTAATATAGGAGCTCCCGTAGGACTTGGAGCTGCTGCGAATGTTTTTGTAGGGCAAGTGGAAGCACCTCTTTTAATTAGACCTTATGTAAATAAATTATCAAATAAAGAGCTATTAATATTAATGACTGCTGGAATGGCTACTGTTGCAGGATCTGTGATGATTGCATTAATCGATATTTTAGAAGTTGCATTTCCAGATGAAATTTTAATTCAACATTTTCTTACAGCATCTTTATTATCAGTTCCTGCAGCAATTATGTATGCAAATATCATGATTCCATCAAATGCTATTACTGACTTCAATGAGGATAATGCACCAAAGGTTTACAGAAGCACAATGGATGCTGTGACAAAAGGAACATCTGATGGAGCAAGCATTGCAATTAGCGTTGGAACTATATTAATAGCTGTGGTAGCTCTTGTATATATTATCAATACGTTTTTAGGTTTTATTGGGTCACAAATTGGCTTCGATTTATCTATTCAAATTATTTTAGGATATATATTTGCGCCTATTGCATGGTTAATGGGAATTCCTTGGGATGATGCAATTCTTGCAGGCGAGCTATTAGGGCTTAAAACTGCTCTGAATGAATTTTATGCTTATCCTGCGTTAGCCTCAAATGAATATGCATCTTTATCTGATAGATCAAAGTTAATTACTTTTTATAGTTTGTGTGGATTTGCCAATCTATCATCAGTAGGAATTTTAATTACAGGAATAGCAGCAATGGCCCCAGACAGAAAAGAGGATCTTATAAAAGTATCTTTTAAAGCTTTAGTTGGAGCAACATTAGCATCATGTATGACCGGTTTGATTGTAGGAATCTTTATCTAGTTATTTAAAATAATGTAAAGATTTAAGTACGATGCGAATAATAACCAAAAAATATATGGTAAGTATATATATGCAGAAAACTTTTCTGCTTTATATAACCTCTTAAAAATCAATATATTTAAAAAAATTAAAATCCATATATCTATAAGTGCAATTATTGGTAAATGAAAAAAGAAAAATAACCAAGACCAGATTCCATTAAAAAATAGTTGCAAGAAAAATAATTTATAGACTTTATCAAAGACTCTATAAGCTGATATAGCCATTAATATATATAATACCCCCCAAACAATTCCAAATACGTAACCTGGAGGTTCAAGGCTAGATTTTGATAAATTTACATACCAAGGATCTGATGCACCTGATGAAGAAAAAGCTGCAATTATGTATATAAAAAAGGTAAATAAAGGAGCTAAAATTTTATAAGACAATTTATTTATTTCTAAAGAAACGATTAATTGTATTTGATAAATTGGTTAATATTTTTGAGCCCTTTGGTTTAGCTTCATTTAAAATATAAAAACTCATAAAAACCAATGAAATTAAAAGAACCCATACTGCATCATATTCACCCATAATATTATTATAAGTCTATTGGTATTTAATTTAAATTCTTTCTACTATTATTGAGCAAACAGAATAACCAGCACCAAAGGAACAGATTAATCCTTTTTCACCAATTTCCAGATCATTATGCAAATTAAAAGCAAACATCGAACCAGCGCTTGCTAAATTTCCAAATTTTTCAATGGGTAGTGGAGCAAGATTAGTATCAAAATCATCCGAACCTATAATTTTTGAGACAATTAAATTAACCATCCTTGAATTAGCTTGGTGTAACCAAAATTTCTTAATTTCATCAGGATTAATATTATTATCCTCTAATTGAGTTGATATAAATTTTGAAACTAGTGGACATACTTCTTTAAAAACACTATTACCGTTTTGATAAAAAAGTAATTCTTCCATTGATTTATTGTCACTAGCAGCTCTTGCTAAATAACTGAAATCACTTCTTATATTATTAGAAAATTTTGTTACCAGTTTCCTATCCATAATTTTGAAACAATTATTTGAGGATTTTTTATTAGTTACTATAGTGGCAACACACCCGTCTCCAAAAATAAAATGTATATCTCTCTTTGTAAAATTAACAAAAGGAGTTGAGATTTCTGGATTAATAACTAAGACAGTATTTGATAAACCTGAGGCAATATCACTTACTGCATTATTGATTGCAAAAGTTGTTGAAGAGCATCCTACAAGCATGTCATAGGCATAACCATTAATCCCAAGTTCATTTTGTATTTCTATGGCAACAGAAGGATAATTTCTTGCAGCATGTGATGTGCCAAGAATCACGCCATCAATTTCAGAAATATCAATGTTTGCCGCCTTGATTGCTTTTTTTGCTGCCTCAATACCAACACTGGCATGAATTGACATTCTGTTTTCATCTTCATGTAATACAGAGGGCATCATTTTATTGATATCAAGAATACTATTTTTATCAATGACATGCCTTGTTTTAATTCCTGAAGCTTTTTCTATAAATGCTGCTGAGGAATGCTCCAGTGGGGTTACTTGACCTGAATCGATCTGGTCTTTATTTATTTTATTAAAATTATCAACATAAGCATTGAAAGAATTTACTATTTCTTCGTTAGTAATCTTTTCTTCAGGGAACCAAATACCTGTGCCCGCAATATGTATGTCATTCATAATTATTTCATTAATTTAGAATATGAGTTTATTATAAATTATGAATTTAAACACCTCTATAGATGAAAAATTTATTTATAAGCATTTAACTAATTCGTCTAATCCTAAGGGCATAATACATATCAGTCACGGTATGGCAGAGCATATAGGTCGATATAAGTGGTTAATTGATAAACTTAATAAAGATGGATATCACGTAATATCTCTTGATCATAGAGGACACGGAAAAAGAATTGAAGATGGCTGCAAAGGTTATTTTGCAGATAACAATGGATGGGAATTAGTTATAAATGATCAAATAAATCTAGTAAAAAATACAAAAAAAAATTATCCATATTTAAAACAATTCATGATAGGGCACAGCATGGGATCATGGATAGCTTTAAACGCCCTTCAAAATGGAATGAAAGTTGACGGTTTAATACTATCTGGATCTTCAAAAATACCTTATCGTATCTTAATATTACAAAAAATATTACTACATATAATTTTATTAGTTTCAAATAAAAAAAGTGTAAGTAAATTTTTAGATAACCTAACTTTGGGTCAATATAACAAAGACTTTAAACCCAATAGAACTCAAAAAGATTGGATCTCATCAGACAATCATAATGTAGATGAGTATATTGCAGATCCATTATGTGGCTATCCAGTTACAAATGGCTTATGGCATGATCTATCAAGGGGACTTAAAGATACATTTAACTCAAAATTTTATATTAATACTAATATAGAACTACCAATCTATATTATTTCTGGAAAAAAAGACCCTGTCGGTGAACATGGTAAAGGTGTAACTGATCTATATATATTTTTGAATAAAATTTTTAAAAAAGTAGAAATTTATTTAATTGATAATGCTAGACATGAGGTTTTTAGTGAAATAAATAAAGAGGATAACTATAAATTAACAATTGAATTTATTGAAAAAAATTTAATCACTTGAATTAATTAGTTTTTCAAGAACATCATTTATATCATCAGGGCTTTCAAAGTAAGGAAAGTGTCCAACATCTTGTAGCATAATAATATCTTTTCCAATTTCTAAATTTTTTACTAGGATATTTTCTTGATCAAATCGTGCTAATTTGTCCTTTTCGCTAAAAATATATTTAATATTTTTTAATTCTGATATTTGCTGATCACTTAAACGAAATGAATTACATGATTTTAAATCTATTGAACTAATTTCTTTTTCAGATTGGTTAAATAATCTTTTTAACGGGTATAGCTTTATTTCTCTTTCTGGATCTTCCTCAACAACTTTTGTTCCATATGGGGATTTAATTTGACCTTTTTTTCTACCATAAAAACCTGAACCCATAGTACCGAAACCCTTAGTTTTAATTTCAATTTTAGGAAATTTATATACTCCATATTTCATCAAGAATTCCACAGCTTGATCTAGATTTCCTTTAGCAAAATCAAGGAGCATATCTCCTACCATAAAAGGATATGCAATATTCATACAAATTGTCATTTTGTGCTCAATTTTGGTAGATAAATCTAATGCAATTAAACCACCCCAACTGTGGCCAACTAATATAGGGTCTTCAATTTTAAGTTCGTTAAAAATTTCTATACAGAATGAAGAGTGCTCTTCAACAGAATAAACAATAGGACCAGATGTATATCCATGACCTGGGAGATCAAATCCTAAGATATTAAAATTATTTTTAATACCTTCTAGTTTAAACATTGATAGAATTCTATGATCCATTCCAGCACCAGGGATAAAAATTACAGATTTCTTAGTTTTATCAAATGGGTATTTTTCGAAGATATTAGCTTTATGTTTTTTTAATTTTAATTGCATTACGAATTATAGAAATTATTAATAAAATGTTAATGAATATTAATGGTACAGAAAAAATAACTAAAAGCCACTTAAATGATTCTCCGCCCCCGATAAACATTATCAATGCAGGTTGAATCACTAACAATACTGCAAAAAATAACCTTAGATTTCTTGATGGCTCAATTTTAAAATTCTTCATTGCAGCTGTTGCTAGTATATATGAAGAAGAATCATAGGTTGTACATAAAAAAATTATAGAAATAAGTCCGAACATAATTAATAAATAAAATCCAAAATTTAATGAAGAGAGCGTCTCTACAATTATTGTTTCAAATTCCATTAATCCATTCTCATATAGTTGAGGCGCATCAAAAATATTATTCTCAAATAGGTATATAGATGAATTGCTTAAAATACCTATATGCAAGAAACATCCTATTGAGCCAATAAGGAGAGACCCTAGAATGATTTCTCTTATTGTTTTACCATTTGAAACATTAACTATGAAAGTGCCAACTGCTGGAGCAAGAGCAAAGTACCATGCCCAATAAAATACAGTCCATGAAACACTGTATTTTGAACTCTGGAGACTAAATGGAACATAATTTGCAAACATGTGACCCAATGGCTCTATAGTATTTTTAAATATGTAGCCAGTAGGACCAGTAATCAAAATAAAAATAAGGAATATCAAAACTAAAATTATATTCAAATTACTTAATCTTTTTATGCCTTTTTCAATGCCAAGATAGACACTTGAACCAAATATTAATAAACAAAGTATTAAAGCTGCAAAGTCTAAAAATATATTTTGATCGATTGAAAATATTTTTGAGATGACTGCTGATATTAATGGAAAGGATAAGGTTAAACCAACTCCAGCACCAGTAAGAATGGCTCCTATAAAAAATAAATCAAGAATAATTCTTAGTACACCAGATTGTTTTTTTAACAATATTCCAGAAAAAGTTAAAGGTGAATTTGGCTTATTAATTAAAGCTAAAGCAAATGCAACAGCAGGTAGGCAATATATAGCCCAACCCGTAAAACCCCAATGGAAATGCGGATACGCTCTAGCATTTAAATAATTAATAGGATCTGTGCGATCAAATCCTTCTAAAGGAGCAATAACTAATGGATTAATAAAATACTCAATCCATTCAACTGTTGACCAATATAAAAGAGCGGCACCCAATCCAGTTGCAAAAAGCATTGAACCCCACGAAAAATATGAAAATGTATTTTTTCCTTCTAGAATTAATTTTTTGCGACCAATAGGCAGCAATGAAATAACTATCAAAAATACAAGAATTAAAAATCCAATAAATAAAAAAAGTGATTCAAAATTTATGGCAAAATAATTGTAAATTGATTTTAATAATTCAGCACTTTTATTTGGATACGTTAAAACATATGATGAAAGACCTATTAGAAAAAAAAATGTAATAAATAGAACAGATTTATTCCAATGAGGATTTATTTTAAATTTAAACATACAAATTAATTAATTATTGATCTAATGATAACAAATATTTATAAATATCCTGATTTAAAAAGAGTAGAAATAGACGATGATAGATACTATATTGATTCTAAAAATATTCCAGTTCCTAGCGTAACGACAGTTTTAGGAAAAACATCTACAAAATCTGATTCAATTCAACAATGGAGAAAGAGAGTTGGTGAAGTAGAGGCAGATAGAATTACTAAACAAAGTACAGATATCGGAACTATGGTTCATGAGGCACTTGAATTATATTTAAATGGAAAAAATTATGATAATTTTCCAGATGATAATGATGGCTTTATTGCTAAACGTATGACAACTAAATTTATAAACTCAGGTATCAAAACTATTACGGAAGTGTGGGGTTTAGAAGTAGGTTTAATATTGGATGGTTTATATGCTGGTACAGCAGATTGCATAGGAAAAATAAGCAATGTTCCATCATTAATTGATTTTAAAACTGCCAGGAGAATGAAAAAAAGAGAATGGATTGAAGATTATTTTTTGCAATGCTGTGCATATGCCAATGCGCACAATGTAATGTTTGGTACTAATATTAATCAGGTAGTAATATTAATGGTAGATAGAGACCTAATGTTTAAGGAATTTGTTGTAAAACCTGATGAATTCGATATCTTAACTAAACGATGGAAAAAAAGACTGATAGAATTTCATAATAATTTCCCAATAAATAATGAAACACTTCAATAAAAAAATATTTATATTTATTATATTTACAAATTTTCTTATATCAGATCCATCCTTTTATATAGATAAAACTGAAGTTATTGGTTTTACCACAAAAAATAATATTGATGTATATTTGGGCATTCCTTATGCTGAAGCACCAGTCAATGGATTAAGGTGGCAAGCAACAGCACCTAAAGTTTTTGCTGAAGACAAATATTATGCAAAAAATTTTTCATCAGCCTGCATGCAGGGTCCTAGAATTGTAAATTGGTATAAAGGTGTTGCATTAGGATTTGGTGGAAATCCAGAATATATTGAGTATCCAAAAATAAGTGAAGATTGCTTGTATTTGAATATGTGGGTTCCTAAAAATAGTTCACATAAAGATAAAATTCCAGTTTTAGTATATATTCACGGTGGCTCTAATAGAGCAGGGTGGTCTTTTGAACCAAATTACTTAGGTGAAAATTTAGCATCAAATGGAATCATAGTTATTACTGTTTCATATAGATTAGGCGTTTTTGGTTTTTTCTCTCATCCGGAACTAGAGATTTCAAATTTTGCGTTATTGGATTTAATAGAGTCTCTAAAATGGATAAAAAGTAATATCTCAAAAGTAGGAGGAGACCCCAACAATATTACTATTTCAGGTGAGTCAGCTGGTGCAACAAATGTAGCGCATTTAATGGTATCCCCGCTAAGCAAAGATTTATTTAATAAAGCTATCCATCAAAGCGCTGGTTGGTCTGTAATAAAAGAAGACATAGACTACCAAATACCCGAACAATTAGCAGAAAAGCTTTCAGTTGAACTTTTAGGAAAAAATCGTTCAATCAATAATATTCATGAATTAAGAAAAATTGAGGCAACAAAATTATTAAATAAAGCTGAAGAAGTTTTTGGTTATATCGGCTATTATCCTGATATAGATAATTTTACTATCTTTGAACCAATTTATAACTCATTTAATTCAGGGAATTTCAATCATGTTGATTTAATTATTGGTACTAATTCTGATGAAGAACTGATGTACCTTGATAGTAATTATTTTTTATCTGATTTTTATAATGAAAGAGAAAATTTGGGTTTCTATGTAGAAACAAAAGTTATTGATTCACTTGTAGATAATATCAAAGAAGATAAGCAAAAAATTAATTTTCTACTTACTGCAAGAAATTGGACATGCCCTTCTTCTTTTATCGCATCTTCAATAAATAAACATACTAAAAAAAATGTATGGTTTTATTCATTCGATAGAGTGAGAGATGGAAGAAAAAGTAATGAAATGGGGGCATACCACGGTGCAGAGTTACCGTATATTTTTAATACCCATGATAAATGGCTTCCAACATCGAGCAAAGATATCAAAATAACAAAGATAATTCAGGAAGCTTGGACAAATTTCATTATAAAAGGAGACCCTAACAACCATAATATTGAATGGAATAAATTTAATTATAATGAGTTTAATGTTCTTTCATTTAATGATGAAACTTTAATGAAAAAAAGTGATGCTTATGATGTTTGTATGAATTTAGGGTATTAAATTTACATATAAAAAATTTACTAAGAATCAATTTTATTATAATATCTATGTGTAATTTGTTTTAACTATGGGGGACCTATGAATATATTCCACGCTGAAAAGGTAAATAATGCCTTTTTAAAAACAACCAAAGCAACTGCAATTGCTTCTGCTGTTCTAGCAAGTGCTACTTCTGTTGCTCAAGAAGACATGATGATTGAGGAGGTCATTGTTAGTGCTCAGAAAAAAGCTGAAAATCTTCAAAATGTACCAATTAGCGTTACAACTTTATCTTCTGATGAGCTTGAGTCTTTAAATATTAAAGATTTTTCTGATTATGTTCTTCAATTGCCGGCTGCATCAGCTGTTCAAAGAAGACCAGGCCAAGGACAAATATTTATGAGAGGCATATCTGATGGCGGTAATGTAAACCAATCACTCCAAGGTCCTGCAGTGGCAATTTATTTGGATGAATCTCCAGTAACAATGATTGGAGATAATCTCGATGTTCATGTTTATGATATCGAAAGAGTTGAGTCATTAACTGGCCCGCAAGGAACATTGTATGGTGCTGCATCACAGGCAGGTAATTTGAAGATAATAACTAAGAAGCCTTCTAGTGAATTTGATTCTGGATTTAATATCAGCGCTGAGTCAACTCGAGGTGGTGATGGAAGCACAATGGTTGAAGGTTATGTGAATATACCATTATCTGCTAATGCTGCACTAAGATTTGTAGGTTATAACGATAGAGATGGTGGATTTATTGACTCAGTAAATGACTCAATTACATTCCCAGTAAGTGGAATTACACGTTCAAATGAAGTTTTTGTTGAGGATAATTTTAATGATTCAGTAAAAGATGGATACAGAGCAGCTTTGAGAGTAGATTTAAATGAAAATTGGAAGCTTGATGTGAACTATATGGGCCAAGAAACTTCTACTAATGGAGTATGGGACCATAATCCAGATGAGTTGGGTGAATATAATGTAAGCAGATTCTATGATGATAAAACTCATGATGAATGGACAAGATTTTCTACAACATTAACTGGTGACCTAGGATTTGCTGATCTAACCTTCACTACATCAAGCCTTGAAAGAGATTTCGAAGTTTTAAGTGATTATTCTCATTATTCAATAGATGGATTTGTTGAAGGTTACTATACTTGCTATGAGTATTATTTTGGTCCATGCGTAGATCCAAGTATTCAATTTGAAAATGATACTCATCAGGAATATGACACAACTGAAATAAGACTTTCTTCTAAAGAAGGAGATAAATTAAATTGGATTTTAGGAGCTTTTCAAACTGAAAATATTACAGAGTATGACTCTCAGTGGCATGTACCTGCAATAAATCCTGCTGCAGCTGTGCCTGGTTCGAAAGATTTATATTATCAAACAGATCAAGTTAGATCTGAGGAAGAGTCGGCTATTTTTGGTGAAATATATTATCAATTAAATGACAAAATTGAACTGACTTTTGGGCATAGAAGCTTTGACAATGAAACAACCTTAAAAGGATTTGTCGGTACAGTTTGGTGGCCTAATTATATTTTGGGTAGCTCAACACGACCTGATAATGTTAATTCGTTATACGATGGTAGTGATAGTATTTCTAAATTTAATTTTTCTTATCAAGTTGATAATAATTCTATGATATACATTACTTTATCTGAAGGATATAGACCGGGTGGTGCCAATAGGACAACACAATTAGGAGCTACCTATGATGCTGACTTTTTAACAAGTACAGAATTAGGATTTAAGTCCATATCAATGGATGGAAGACTGAGGTTAAATGGAGCCATGTATCAAATGGATTGGGATGATATACAATTAGGCTGGTTTGACTCATCAATCTCATTATTAGGCTTAGTTGATAATATTGGTAAAGCAAATAGTAATGGCTTTGAGATAGATGCTAAGTATATTTTGAGTGATAATGTTACTGTCGCATTAGGTTATGCTAACAATGAAGCTAAGCTAAAAGAAGATTATGTTTTACGAGGTGTAGTTGAGGCTAAAACAGGTCAAGATCTTCCATTTACTCCTGATACTAAATATAACGTAACAGTTGATGTTGATACTGGAGATCGCTCAAGTCTTCAATTTAACTATGTGTTTGTAGATGAAATGTGGAATGATCTTTTCTACGATGATCGTGAAATGCAAGACTCTTATGGTATTGCAAATGTTTCGTTTACAACTCAGGTTGGCGACAATTCATCAATGCAAATATATATGGACAATATATTTGATGAAGTTGCGGAGCTTTATATAAATAGCGAAGATATACAAAGATTAACTACTGTAAATAGACCAACAACAATCGGTGTTAAATTTAGTTGGAATTATAAACAATAGTTTTTAGAGAACTTATATGAAGGCTGTATTAATAATACAGCCTTTTTTATTATTACAGTAAATTGAATAACTATACAAAAGAAAATATACCTGAAAAACTAGTTGAAGCAGCAAAATATATTTCAGAGGACAAATTAAAATTAGCAGAACCAATTTTAAGAGATTATCTTAAAGAATATCCATTAGATGTTAATGCAATGAAGCTTCTTGCGGATATTGGAGTTAAATTTAGAGCCTATAAAGATGCAGGATATTTATTAACTAGAGCCTTAGATTTATCGCCTGAATATGATCCTGCAAGACTAAGTTATGCAAATCTTTTGTATAAGAGACAACTTCCATTTGAAGCTTTAGAACAAATTGATATCTTATTAGATAAAGATCCTAAAAATTTACAATATCTAACATTAAAAGCTGTAAATCTAGCATTGGCAAATCAGCATGATCAAGCATTAATAATTTTTGAAAATATTATAGACGGCCATGGCATTAAAAATAATCAATTGCATCTTAGTTACGGCCACACATTAAGAGCAGTTGGTAGAGTAGACGAGGCGATAACTTCTTATAAGAAAGCAATATCATCTAAAACTGGTTATGGAGAGGCATATTGGAGTCTCGCAAATTTAAAAACATATAAGTTTTCTGAAAATGATTTGAATGAAATTCATAATTTATTAAATGATAAGCAATGTAAAATTGATGATTATTTCCATTTGCTATTCGCATTAGGAAAAGCACAAGAGGATGCAAAAAATTTTAAAGAAGCAATAGCAGCATATACAAAGGGTAATACTATTAAAAGCAAACAGGTTCCTTGGGACTCAAGAAATTTCTCTAAAGAATGTGATGAATTAATTGAATTCTTTAATGAAGATTTTATAAAAAATTTTCACGGAGTAGGTGATACAAACACGGATGCGATTTTTGTTGTCGGGTTACCAAGATCTGGGTCTACACTAATAGAACAAATACTATCATCTCATTCTTTAGTTGAAGGAACCACTGAGTTACAAAATATCATTGCGTTATCAAGAAAAATTGCTAATAAAAAAAATAATTCAAGTAAAACAGAATATCCGTCTGCATTAATGAATATGAAAAAATCAGAATTTAAAAAAATGGGAAAAGCATATTTAAAAAATACTTTAGATCAGAGAGTTACAGATAAACCTTATTTTATAGATAAAATGCCAAATAATTTTGTTCATATTGGTTTGATACATTTAATATTACCAAATGCAAAAATTATAGATGCAAGGAGGAATCCTATGGATTGTTGTTTTAGCTGTTATAAACAGCTTTTTGGTTCAGGACAAGGTTTTACCTACTCTCAAAATAGAATAGGAAACTATTATATAGACTATCTAAAACTCATGGATCATTGGGATAAAGTTCTTCCAGGTAAAGTTCATAGAGTTGAATATGAAGAGATGATCGAAGATACAGAAAATCAAATAAGAAATTTATTAAATTATTGTGATTTAGAGTTTGAAGAAGATTGTTTGAATTTTTATAAAACTAAAAGAACAGTTAGAACTCCAAGCTCAGAACAAGTTAGACAACCTATATATAAAAAAGGTATCGGTCAGTGGAAATATTTTGAACCGTGGCTAGGTGACCTTAAAAAAACTCTTTCTATTTAATTTTTTTAAATTAATAGCTTTACATTTTTTTAATTAAAGTTTTTAATATTATAAATCGTGATTTGATCCTATTGCTGCGATTTTAAAGAAAACGCTAAAACGGAATTATTCCCAGGATTAACATTTAATAAGACGAATATATTTAACGTCTATGGAGGATAATATGAAACCCTTAATTTTAGACTCAGCTCTTGGTACAGAGCTTGAAAATCGTGGAGAATATTTGCCAAGTTTTAAAACTTCTATTTGGTCTGCATACTCATTAATTCATAATCCTGAAATAATCAAACAGATTCATATTGATAACATAGAAGCTGGAGCAGATGTAATTACTACATCTAATTACCAGGCTACACCCGAGCTTTTAAAAAGAGAACCTAGTGCACCTTCCTATGATTATTTAGCCAAACGAGCATTAGAGTTATGTCAAGAAGCAGTGATACAAACAAATGCGGAAATAAAAATTGCAGGGTGCTTCCCTCCAATACATGTAACATTTAGACCAGATTTAACATCTAAAGAAAAAACATTACGAAAATTTTATAAAACTTTAGGATCTATATATCAAAATAATGTTGATGTAATTTTATGTGAGACAATGTCTTCAATATATGAAGGAACAATTGCTGCTAATACTGCTAAAGATTATTCAAAAGAAGTTTGGTTGAGTTGGACAACAAGAGGAAATAAATTAAATAGACTTCCAAGTACAGAGCTCCTGCATGATGCAATTTTAAAATCTATTGATTTGGATATAGAATGTCAATTAGTTAATTGCGTTCATGCAGATACAGCAACGCTCGCTATAAGCAGATTAAAGAAAGAAAAAAGTTTTGGTATTTATGCAAACTCATCAATATACAAAAAAAATGAATTGGAGGGTTTTATAAGTGACTCGGATGAATGGCATTACCATAATCATAAGCATATTGATCATGATGAATATGGTAAATATGTTATAAAATGGATTAAAGAAGGAGCATCTGTAGTTGGTGGATGTTGTAGAACAACAACAGATCATATTAAAGTTATAAGAAAAATAGTTGATAAAATATGAGACAAATTATTGCAATTGGTGGGGGAGGATTTGGTAGAGAAATTAATGAATTAAAAATTGAAAGATATATCGTTGATCAATCACCTAAAGACAATCCATTAATTTGTTTTATCCCAACAGCAACTGGAGATGACTCTGGATATATTAATAATTTTTATAAAGCATTTAATTCACTTGGATGTACAACATCTCACATAGATTTTTTTAAAAGAACAATTAATCTAAAAAATCATATTATGAAGCAAGATATCATTTTTGTGGGAGGTGGAAATACAAAAAGTATGCTCGCTGTTTGGAAAGATTGGGGTCTTGATAAAATTTTAGAAAATGCATACAAAGATGGAATTATTATGAGTGGCGTTAGTGCTGGTGCAATATGTTGGTTTGAAAAAGGTATTACTGACTCATGGAAAGACCACCAAGCTATACTTCCCTGCATAGGTTTAGTAAAAGGAGTATGTTGTCCTCATTATGATGAAGAACCAGAGCGTATTCCTTTTGTTAAAAAAATATTGGAAAATAAAGAGATTAATGAATGTATAGCTATTGAAGGGTTTAATGCTATTCATTTAATAAATGAAATACCAACTTATGCAGTAAGTTTTGGTAAAAAAGATACTAATTCTCATCTGGTTAATTATAAAAATAAAAAAATCATGCATAATACTATTGATAATATAGACAAGTTAAAATTATGAAAATTGCTAATCTTTTAAGTTTATTGCTCGGAGTTGTTCTTGCGCTTTTGGCAATCCAATGGATATTTAGCCCCTCTGTTGCAGCAGAGTCTTTAAATATGAATTATCTTGATGGTCTCGGTAGAAATACGCAAATTAGAGACTTTACTGCATTATTTCTTGGAACTTCTATAATGTCTTTTATTTCAGCGTATACAAAACAGTACCAATGGATAACTTCTGTGGGCGTTGTTTATTTTATTACTGCTTTATTTAATATACTAGGCCCAGTTTTTTATAATGCTCCTTTAACTTATCCATCCCTGATAGCAGAAGTAATATTCACCCTTATTGCTTTAACTGCAGGCTTTATATATAAATCAAATAAATTATAGATAGCTTACAAAATTATCTATATCAAGTATTGGTATAGATTTCTTTTTACCAATTTCTGTCCCAACATATAAGTAACCAATTATTTCTTGATTGTTATTTAAACCCAATTCTTTTTGTATCTCGGTATTAAATGCAAACTTACCTGTTCTCCAGATTCCAGAATATCCAATTGAATTCAAAGCAAGTAAAATATTTTGAGCAGCAGCTGCACTGGAAAGTTTTTGTTCTATAGATGGAACCTTTGGATGTTCTTTAAAAGTATTTACAATAATGATAATCATAGGAGCCCTAAAAGGCGCATTTTTATATTTATTTAATACTTCTTCCGAGATGTCTTTTTGTTTTTTTCCATAACTATAGAAAATATTAGATAATTTTTTTAAACCTTCATCCTTTACCTCTATGAATGAACTTGGTCTTAGCCATGCATGATCTGGTGCTCTTAGAGCTGCTTTATAGATAAGGCCCATTTCTTTACTAGTTGGATGTGGGCTAGAAAGTTCTCTTGCTGAAACCCTATTGAGAATATTATCTAAACTATTCATTTATAAAATTTTAAATTTTGGTTAACATGGGTTAACTAATTATATATTGAAATATGCTTTATCAAATAGGAATTATATTAATCTTTGTTGTTGCAGCTTTAATAATTGCCAAGAAGTGGTCTCAAAATAGAAATCAAAATCTAGTATATGAAGATGATATGGATGAAAATGAATTAAAGAATATTGATGATGAACTCAGCTAGGAATCAAACTCTTCTTTTAAAGATCTGTAAAACTCTTTGCATGCAAATATAACTATTATTGAGAAGGGGACACCTGTTATTACAACTGATGTTTGAAGCGCTGTTAACCCTCCAGCATATAATAAAACTCCAGCCAAAATACCTAATAAAATTGCCCATGTTATTCGTGAAAGTATTGGCGATTCATCATGAATACTAGTATCGCTTTTTGAGGACAACATTGATGCAACTAATGCACCAGAGTCTGATGATGTAACAAAAAAAGTAACTATTATTATTAATGATAAAGAAGATATTATTATTGGTACTGGATAACTATCCAAAAGAGCAAACAAAGCAACCGAATAATTATCATTAATAATATTATTTAAATTTGAGGTCTCATTTATTACTTGATAAATTGCAGCATTTCCAAATATACCCATCCATAAAAAAACTATTAGTGATGGTACAAATAGAACCCCAATAATAAATTCCTTAATTGTTCTACCATATGAAATTCTTGCAATAAACAATGATACAAAAGGAGCCCAGGCAAACCACCAAGTATAAAAAAATAAAGTCCATCCATTTTGCCAGTCAGGAGTATTCAAATCATTCATCTGATAAACTTCTGTCCATGTTGCAGTCTGAATTAGTGAGTTTATATATGATCCTAGATTTTGAACTAAAGCGTCAATAATAAAAATTGTTGGACCAAAAGCAAAAATAAATAACATTAAGCCTGTAGCTAATGTCATGTTTATTTGAGATAGTTTTTTAATTCCCTTATCAAGACCCAGACAAACACTAATTAAGCCAATCATTGTAATTACAATTATGATAACAACATCAATTTTAAATGTTTCTTCTTTTGTATATTCTATTTGTTCATTTTCATTAAGCGGTTTAAGTTCAAAATACTCATAAATATTAAAAACATAGTTTAAACCTGAGCTAATTTGAGTGGTTCCAAGACCTAAAGAGGTTGTTACACCTAGAATCGTTGTTAATATAGCAATAACATCTATAAAAATTGCTAGCGGTTTATTAGATGAAACTTTTTTGCCCAATAAAGAACTTACTCTAAATGGAAGTTTTTTATTATAAGCTGAATAAGCAAAACAAAGTCCTAAACAAGCATATATAGCCCAACCATGAAGACCCCAATGTAAATTAGCTAATCCAATTGCTTTGCCAGCATTATAAGAAGTATCTCCATCAATCATTCCTGGATATGAATTCAAGTGCATTATTGGTTCAGCAACTCCATAAAACAATAAACCAATACCTAGACCAGCACTAAATAACATAGCAACCCATGTTGTATATGTATATTTTGGAGTGGCATTAGCTCCACCTAATCTAATGTTCTTATATTTGGTAAATATTAAAAATATTGAAAAAATTAAAAAAAGATTTGCAATAATTATTATCATCCATCCTAAATAATCAGATAAAAAAGATTGTAGATTTAAAAAAGATTCTTCAGATACTGCAGAATTTAATGATACAAGTAATGTAATAACACTTATTGTTAGAATAGAAATAATAAATCTAGGCTTGCTTATATTTTTCATTAATTTGCTAATATGCATGCATACAGTGAAACATAATTATTTTTAATTATCTATATATAATAAAAACTTATTTTAAAATATAAATAATATTTATACCTATATTGCATCATTTATTTAAGATGTTATCATTTAGCACAAGACCGATTTACAGAAATTGCTGGTCTATAAATATTGCTAAACTTCTCTAGGGGGGAATACTTCTGGGGTCACCAGGCTAGTTTATATGCAATTTATATTAACTAACTATGAGGATTCATATGTTTAATTTAATTAATACAAAAGAACAATTAAATAAAATTAAGAATAAGCTTTCTTTAGGGGTTTTAGGTGTTGTTGCTGCAATGATTCCACAAACTGCTGAATCACAAGAAAGACAAATTGAAGAAGTTGTTGTTTCTGCTACCAAGAAGGATGAAAGTGCTTCAAAAGTGGCTGTAACAGTTACTGCTTTAACAGAAGAAACATTAAAAGAAATGAACGTTTCTAATTTTGATGAATACGTTCAATTTTTACCAAATGTTTCATCAGGCGGAAGAGGACCTGGTCAATCAACAATTTATATAAGAGGTATGGCTGTTGATCCGGTAAACGTTTTCTTATCTGCTGCACAGGG
>MDTE01157157.1_pt1 | contig 57760 bp, 83 predicted proteins | sample 811231 | NCBI WGS metagenome assembly MDTE01 (sample SAMN05326651, study PRJNA326480) | marine metagenome | isolation source: seawater | place: Indian Ocean: Red Sea | collected 2010
AAACTCGGAAACGATTTGTATCGAGTTTCATGGCATCGCCCGAAGGGTCGCACCGGTGAGGCTGAAGGTACTCAAGTTGTCGAACGTCAAGTGACGGTACGATGCGCTGAGGACCTAGGCGCCTACTTGGCAGATATCGAGAATCGAAACTCGGTAGATGTCGAGCCACTCAAGGACTAGCCAGCCCATGGCATAGCGAGTAAGACTCGGAGTTCGGCGGAACTTGGCAACAGAATCCGCCACCCTCCAAGGGTCGAACAAACGTTCGTCGAACAAACGTTCGATCCATTTTTTTCGCCCAGATACAGCCTCCGGTCTCCTCCGGTCCTCCGGTACAAACCGTATCGACCTTATAGGTGTGAATTTGGCCTCCGGTCCCCCGGTCCCAGGCGCCCTCCGGGACAATGCCTCCGGGACAGCGCTGTGTGAATTTTGGCGTGTGAATCTGGGTGTGGATTTTTTTGAATAAAAGTGAGGAAACGTCCACTACTAGTGGTATAGTTAACTATTACCAGATGCCGCAAAGGAGATTAAAATGGCACTTTCAAAAAAACACTTCAACCAACTAGCGGAGGTTGTTGCAGAATTCCCCGAGACTGTGAGCGCAAAAGTTCTACATAAGAACGAGTTGGCAGTAGTTGATATTTCATTTGTGAAGAATCAACTAGCGGGGCATCTAGCGAAGATCTGCTGGGAAGCGAATGACAACTTCGACTTTCACGAGTTTTTCGAAGCCTGTGATGTCGAGTTAGAGTTTGCGATTAACCACGCTTTCTAGGGCAGCGGGGCCTTCGGGCCCCAAAACCCCTCCGGACTTTCCCCGGTACCAGGTGTCTCCGGGCAGCCCCCGGTGCTCCGGTACAATGGCTCCGGCACAATAGCGTGTGAATCTAGGAGTGTGAATTTAGCGAGACCCTGAGAGGGTTGAGTCGAAAGGAGGGAAAGTACCCACCCTCCCAGAGTCTCTTACCGGATGTGAGGCTCCGGCAAACCTATGTTACCCATCGCTAGGTTGTCATACCGTGAGGATGTCCCAGCCGAGTTTCTGTTTCAACTCGGCACAGACATAATCAAGGTCGTCCCACCTGATGGCGTCCGGGCACTCCCCACCGCATTCAGGGCAGGGTTCAAAGTCCGGTGGCTCTAAGCCTTGGTCCGGCACGTAGTAGGGATCCATACTCATTATAGAACCTCCTCATTGTTGTATTTGGCTTCGTCCATGGGGTCCGGCAGTTGGTCTAATGCTCGCTGTTCTTCCAAAGCATCCCAAGCAGACCAATCCAAGAACGGATTAGCGCTCCGGTACTCCCTAGTTGCCTCATTGAGTTCTCTAATAGAGTCATCCAATTTGGCTATGGCTTCTTCGAGGGTTAGAGCCCTCCGGTTTGTATCTTTCATTTGGAACCTCACTTCCATTTGCTTATATATGAGTATAGCGCCCCTATACAACAATCACACGCATAGGGGCACTATTTCTCAGTCCTCCGGTAGATCCATTACTTCTTCGTCTTCCCAAGATGAGTACCAGTCATCCGCAATGTCTCCGGGGGAGCGCTCATATGTATATTCAACACCGATGATTTCTCCGGCGTCGTTCTTCACTATCTCCCTCATACCTTGACCTCCTTCCGGTCAGTTGTGTTATCCAGTATGTAGTTCATGGCTTTAGAGGCTTTCCCGGCGGCGTCCCATATAAACTTGGGATCATTGTCAAGAGCCTTCAACCAAGATTTGATATAGCGAACGTGGTCCGGTCTGGTCTCTATCTCTACTCCTCGCATCTTGCATAGGAAAGTAGCGCCTAGTTCCGCAACCAATTCTTCGAACGCATAACCGCTCCGGTCGAACATGTTGTACTGGGCACGATCTAGACGTGAACTGTGTCCGGTCCAGTGTGTGAACTCATGAGCGACAGTCCCAAACCATCCTTCAAGAGTGTGGAATTGAGAAGCCTCCGGCGTCACTATCTTGTCCACGCTAGGAGAGTAGTAAGCCATGTCCGATGGCTTCTCTTCCCAATCCGCTCCGGCGCTTTGGAACCATTCACGATGATCGTCAACATTGAAGTCAGACACCTCCGGCTGTTCGAATGGCTCAACACCATCACATTGGGAAGCGTGGAATACTGCGTACCCCCGGAGCACACCTACTTGGCTCCATCCCTCTTCTTTGATCACGTTAATAGGACCCTCCGGCATGGTCTTTGACCATTTGCCAGTTTTGTCATTCTTCCAAGAAGGATTGAAGAAGAGTATCCCGGTACCCTTCTCACCTTTCCTAACTTGTGCGCCTAACTTCTCCCACCCTTTATAGGTTGACCAGCGTGGATCAGATGCGTCCGGCGAGAACAACATCAGCATGAATGCATTGCCACCTGAATAGATTGTCCCGGTAGCAGGGTTGTTTGGTAATTCTGAATTTCCAGCCCAAGGCTTTGTCCAAGCCTCCGGCTCGTCCTTCATGGCTTTAACTATGGCTTCAGTCATCTTTGTGATGATTGCGTCCGGTTTACTCATTATGGAACCTCACTTCCACTCGTTTATGTATACCCTTCACGATATCACCTAATAGTTGACTTCATACGCATTTAGCACCGATTTCTTCAGAAATATTTCAACGCCTCCCGGCACCCGATTTCTCCGGCGACCCCCGGTTTCTCCCAGCCTCCGGTTAGCCCCCGGTCCCCCGGTGTCCCCATCCCAGAGCCCCCGGCCCTCCGGCACAACCGCCTTCTCCGGCACAGGTGTGAATCCACAGCGGAGTGTGAATCTGTGAGTGTGAATCTGAATAGAGAAACCCCGCCAGTTTCCTGACGGGGCTTCATAACCTAGGGAGGGTTGACTAGATGCTAATCAGAGTCTTGTGGCCCCATCAACACTTTGATACGGGAACCCATGTCGCCATCCCATTCGACATTGAGGCCATGTGACTCAATAACAGCCACCGCCTCTTTTGACAACGCCTGTCCTTCTTCACGCTTCCCTTCTGGAGGGCCGTGAAACAGGTACGTGTACCCATACCACTCGATATTGTCGTTGTCCTGATTATGGAAACCGATATACGGCTTATCGTCATCGGTCATTGCTGTAGCGCAACTCTGGCAGCACATATAGTTCATGCGTGCCCACCAGCCCTTCCGGCGTAAGTCTCGGAATGCTGCTGCTAATTGCTGACGGTCATCATAGAGCGCCTGCATCTTGCTGTATTTCATATCATTTCTTTCTAAGCCGCGACATACAGTGTCCGGCCATCGTTAGTAGTTCTATGTGTTGGTAATGCTTCCACTCCCAGAATGATCCCATTGATTTGTGATTTAGTCAGAAAGGTCAATACTGCCTTTTCATAAATCCAAACGCTGGCAAACTGACGCTCCGGCGTTAAGTAAATCCTGGGGGCGATCCGAAAGTATGGGTGGGGGCAAAAGGGAAGATCCGAATCTCGGACCACGAATCCCTCAACTGATTTTGTTGTGAACCAGTGAGGGACCGTGATCTGAGATTGGATAACCCAACCCCTCCGGGAGGCTATGCTGCCTCCGCAGATTTGCGGGTGACTGTGTACCCGTCGCCAGCAAGTTTCTCAATGAGGAACTCGGTTGTTAGTAGGCGATCAATGGTGTCAGTGACGGCTTCGTCAAGTTCATCATGGGTCACCAAGTAGTGAGATGATGGGTCGAAGTCATCGTTGGTTATGAAGTCGGTTTCGAAGTCGACATAATCTTGGATCATGCGATTCACCCGGTCTTCGTTTGGGTAGTCAAGTCGGTCAAGCGCATCGTGGACTGCATCATGAAGATCAATTTCTTCTAACGCTGTCTCTACTTCAGCACGGATGTCATTGGGGTTGAACTGCTCATCTTCCTCCGGCAGTCCTAGGTAAGGCTTGATGGCTTCCGCCAGTGCCTTAAGGAGGTTGGTTATTGAATCCACTTCTGGATCCCCTTTCCGACGGTATTTCCGTCTACTGCTAGTGTACCAGGTTTTGATGTCTTTCAACGGATTTAACCCAGATTTGTTTGGGCCCCCGGCCCGCACTAGAAAACCTTTACGAAAGCGTTTTCCCCCGGTGTGATCTTCCTCGCCTGACCTTTTGCATACAGAGCCACAACATGTCCGGCAGGGTCGTTATAGCGGAGATCGGTTATGTCCCCATCGATTACAGGCATGCCATGCCAGCGTGGAGAGTACCCGGTGTCCTTGTGTTCATTCGGGAAGATGACAGCGACGTTAACGCCCCCGGCTACCTGTTCTTTGATTCGGTCATAGTTGTGGTTCTCGGTTGCCGAGTAGGTGAGACGGTACCGATCAGCAGGAAACTCCGCCCGGTTCCAGTGCTTCGTGTAGTCGTAGGTGATGCAGTTCTCCGGCGCTTCCTCAAATAACCAAGGTGCGAAATTTTCGAAATGGAGATCAGTCACAACATTGAGCCGACGAGCGATCCGGTCGAACTTCTTAGACATCTTGATGGTTTCCCAATGAATGAGAGATAGAGCCTCAGATGGGAAGAGTCGCATGAACTCCATCCGGTCAAGCCCTACTTTCATTTGAGTGGGCATCTGTAGGCGTCCGGTGTGTCTTATGCAAACACGTCTACACTCCGGCGTCGATGCTGTACATGCGTTGAATTCGCCGAGCCGATGAGGCGCTCCGGTAAACGAAACTGTATAGATCTCATTCTTCTTGATCTTCTTATTGGGTAAAGAGAGATAGGGCTGTTTGCCGACGTCCGGTCGGTAGTCATACCATGCTTGGCGGGCGGTGTCGTAATCGACAAGGTCCGGTGTCTGGCTCTTTAGGTATTGGGATAGGGATGGCTTACGTTTAATTTCAATCATGACTAGAGTCTACCGTCACTTGACCCTAAACACAACGACCTATTTGAACTATTCCGAAAGGGCTCCGGCACCTCCGGCTCCCGGTCCCTGGCGAAAAAAAGAAAAGTGCTCCCGGTAAATCTGGGAACACAAATCTGGGAACACAACGGCGTGTGAATTTGGGTGTGTGAATTTCGCCGGAGGAGCGTTAACCCCTCCGGCGTGTCATCCCCATGACGATCTATATGACTGGCAGGACTCCACTAAGGTGAGCCAACGAACCTCCGTTGTTACCTTCGTCATCTTGCATTGGGACAATCCAGTCCCCACTATCGAGGAACATGACGAGTGGGCGTTTACTCCACCCTTCAGCATCTGCTTCCGCTTGTGTCATGTAGCGAACGTCTTCGATAGTCCTACCTTTCAGAACTGTCCAAGCCGTTTCTGTCCAACGTGTCTCTATGTCCGGCATTAGCCCTCCTTTGCTAGTTCAGACGGAGGGAAGATCAATGTCCCTTCTTCGTCTTCTTCTATCCAGTCGGCACGATCATCGTCAAGGACAACGGCTTTAACCCCATCCATTCTGACAATCACGCCCCATATATCTTGATCGATGACCTTCACACGGTCACCTATTTTCAACTCAGGCATTAGAACCCCTCTCCGAGTAGAAAGTATCCATCTCTCATCTCTTTATCGTTAACTGCCTTCATAACTTCGGTAAACCAACGTTCGGGATAATCCGGTGCGCCGTCGTGTTCAAACCACAACTCATAGATCGTGTTCTGATCTTCGGTGAGACATTCCTCATGGCAAGCAAATAGGCTCTCGTTCCACCTTCGTTCCTCGTCAAGAGTTATCTTCTCGTCACAGATGTCGCAGTCGAAACTGGCACACTCAGCGCATGACCAACCGTCATCCCAACCAAGCCTGTTAACAAACTTGCCATAACCGAATGCAGTTGACTCTCCGCAATGAACGCAAGGATCGATGATCGTCATGGCGTCTTTAATAACGTAAGACTTCATTACTCTGCGAGTCGTCCAATAATTCGGTTGCTGGTGGGATCATAAACGTCAACATCGTACTTTTCAGATCCCATCTCGTGATAGAAGTGAAACTCGACTTTTGTTCCGTCAGGTAATTCACCTTCTACAAAAATGTCCCCACGGCTTTCCGTGTCTTCGTACTCTTCCCAATGGTCTTTTAACATTTACTTTCCCCCAAGTCTTTAAGTAGTCGCCTTGCTTCTTCGCAGACTGCTCTAATGGTGTCCATGTCAGCGTCAGAACCGTATCTAACTCTAAACGAGTCGTAAGCATCGTCCATGTCGTCGCCGTCGTGTTTCAATTCCTCAAGAAACCATTCAGGGGTTTCGTCAGGATGGTACAGAGCGCAAGACTTAACAAAGTCAATTAGTTCATCTGTCCGGCTCACAGTTCCCTCCCTGAAATATCGTCAAGTAGGGCTTTTTTAAATTTCCTAGTCGAATCGATGTGTGCTTCAAGCATGCTTATCAATGACTGGCAGTCAGCGGTGAACTGCTCCGGTGAGTCGCCTCTACTAAGAGAGTCGTTGCAGATCATCTCGTTCCAGTACTCAACTGTTGTCTCGTTAGGCTCGGTCATGGCTGCACCATTATTGGGTGAGTGCCATCCGCAAGGGTTTTGGCTTCCAACTTGAGGCGATCGATTTGCATCTCGACCTCCAAGAGCATGTCCTCGAAAAGATCAATGTCGTGATCTTTGTAAGGATGGGTTGAAAGAGTTCGGTGAACTTCTCCGAGGAGGAAAACCGATTCTCTTATTGACTGTTCTAATCTCATAGGGATTACTTCTTTCTTTAGTGTTAGTGAGTGCAGGGAAAGCATCCGATTGCTCGGCGATAACGGTAACCCTTTGCACTCCCCCTCCGTTAATAGGGGTGTCTTCTTCATCACAAGAACAATTCTAGGACTTTGACAGCAAAAGTCAACACCCAATTGACGATATCTTTGTGACTTTTGTCACACCCCAAAAAGGCAAAACTGTCCGGCAAACTCCGGTGCACTCCGGTCTCCGGTCAGCGCTCTCCGGTAAAGACACCCGGTCAAAAATCTGGGAGACAACGCTCCGGTGCTCCCGGTGTGTGAATCTGGGACACAGTGTGAATTTGCCTCCGGTGTGTGAATCTGGGAGACAACCGAATCTGTGACACAGTGTGTGAATTTGGGGTGAGTGTGAATCTGGTATGCAACCGGGAGACAGACCACAAGTGTGAATCTGCCCCCCGGCTACTGGCAAGACAGGGGATTAGTCAGCCAGAGATGCTGTACCAGGTGTGCCGATCTTTGTTGCAAGGGCACCCTTTATTACTGAGACGGCTGCGGCAACACCAGCACCGGCCATCATCTTCCATTGGTCCACGCCGAGATCGAACATCGAGTTCGAAGACATGGCTCCGATTGCTGCTTGAACGAAAGTTGCTACTACTCGCTCAACCAGATCCTTGGTTATCATAATAGTCATCCTCCTAAGGTTGACGTTAAAAAAACTCCAGCGCCAGCAGGCACGTGAGTGGGCTCTTTTGTGTGTTTTGTCTCCTGTATGTTGCTTCTTTTCGTATAGGTGTTCTGTTTGTGGTCTTTGTGAAGTCCCTGGTAGAAGCGTCTACTGTTAGGTGTTATTAGTGATTGTTACCACTACTGCCACCACAGCAGTCACTATCGACGCTGGAACCGCATACATCCATCTTTCAACCATTCTTATTCTTTGTTCTAGATCATCAGTTTTACGCCCTTGGGTTAAAACTATGGCGTCCAGTTTCTCTTCGATTCCTTCTAACCGTTCGTTTAAAACAGCGAGCGTTATAGCCACTTGACTACCTGCCGCTGTCCAAGGGTTTTCATTAGATTGTTCTGCCATAGCATTCCGCCCAAAGGTGTCCGTTTACTATCCCTGTTACGGGAACTCCAATTAACTGTTGTACCTCACAGGTTGCTTGTTCTGTGTAAGGGCCGTACACCCCGTCTATTTTCAAACGCAAAACATGCCCCTCAGAGTTCAACATGTCGTTCGCTAATTCCTGCCAGCGTGTAACCCAATCCACACCGCCTGGAACATTCGAATCCTCGCTACCTACCTGTAGTACCTGCTCGTCACCGGGCCCTGGATTAACCATTTGCTACAGCGTCCCAAGTTGCCTGGTCACAAACACCAGTAACTGGGACACCAAGAGCCTCCTGAACAACCCTAGTGAGCGCTTCTGTTTGCTCACCGAAAGATCCGTCAACACCAATAGGTTCCATGTCAATAGAGTCATTAGCCATCACGATCTCATTACAAACCGCCTGCCACGTCTCTACTGCTTGGTTCTTCTCCCCAGGGGCACACAAAATCTGCATAACTGGCCTGTCTTCTGTGCTATCCCCCCCATGTGTTGCTTCTCCCCCCTGTTGTTCTTGTGAATCGCCTGCGGCGGGCTTCTCCTCAATTGCTTGAGGTACACCGTCCACCTCCACCCATGCTTCATTTTCAGGGGTGTCAGGGTCATCGGCTATAAAGTGCCCTTTTTCGTTGCGGGCTCTTTCCCGCTTAACTTCGGCACTACTTGTGAGATCATCAGTTACTTGCTGTTGGTGAATGGACTGGTCGGGTGGTTCAACCACTTCGCCGTCCTCCCAAGGTATTTCACTACAAAGCCCTGCGTCAGCAGATGTGTGCCATTCTTCGTCACAATCATCTGGCCAAGCGTGGAGGTAACGCATCGCTTGTTCAACATTCAAAACCGTTGTTCTTTGGGGGTATTGAACGCCTACAGCAGGGTTAAAATCTAAAACCCCGTCCTTTCGGAGATCACAAATCAAACCACGAATACCGTCGGCTTGTTTCTGTGTTAGGGGACTGTCAGCGACACCGATAACGACTCTTTCGCCGTCAATCGGGTAATCGTCGTTGGTAGTAACTTTCCCTTTCGCATCCACGCCCCATGCGTGAGATTCCTCATCGCTTACTATCCAGAGTTCGTCTGCCATCCCCTGCTCCTATATCGATTTAATGGCCACTAGGGCCGTAAGAGTTAGCCTACTCGAATCGGCGGCGTAATGAGGGAGCACGGCGAATATGTTGACTAACCGCTGTTTTTTCAGGCTCTATGGGTTCCCGAATTTCTAACTCTGCTTCGATATCGTTTAACAGAGATTCAAACCGCTTGATGGCCGTCTCGATGTCCGCAACAGTCGCAGTGGTTGCAGTCACAAGGACAGGATTCGCATTGACAGTAGTCACATTTACCTTCTTTTACGTCAGACATGTAGCCCCCTGGACACTCGCCGGTTTAATAGATTCCCACACTTTTTCGGATATGAAGACTTAACCATCGCTTGCAAACTAAAATTTTCGCTTATACTTAAAGGTGAAGACATCCTATACGGAGGTCACAATGAAATATACGATCGAACCCGAGGCTGTGGCAATCCACGCTTCGCTTAGAGAGGCAGACGGCAGACGTCGCATAGTGAAAGTCGCTCGCCTGCTTCACCTACCCAACGCCACCCGAAAAACAGCGGCAATGTTCGGGCGTTACTCACATAACTCGTGGGGAGAACAACCAGAATACGCGACGTTCAGCACTCGCCCTGGCTCCCCCGTGATTGCTTGGAAAGGCAAAATAGTTGAAATAACCACCAAGGAACAACTAGAACTTCTCCGAGTCGGGACCATCCACCACAATTCTTTATATACAAACACTGGGCAAGTAGCCCAAGTGATTACTTTAGAACTCGAAAAGGCCATTTAAATATGCGAAACAACCCTTTTAGCCCTGGAAGCGAACAAGGTGGGAGAATGAACAACCCCGCTGACAGCAACAACCCGATAAACACACCATTCGCTTTCGCCACCCCTCGTCGTACACCCGACAAACCAGTCGCCCCAGAATTCGTAACCGTTCCCAAGACAACCATCAAAAACTTGAAAGATTTACTGGGAAATATCAGCACTACTTTCGAAGAGCATGGTATGTTCGAACTTGCTGCAAAGGCAGAGTCCATAGCCCGAATGCTCTAGGGGAAGAATTGACAATCAAATGTACAGGGACTGAATCGTCGTATATGCGCGGCTGTAGATGCGTTGACTGCAAAGCCGCACATTCGTTCAATGAGAGGATGCGCCGTAAGAAAAAGCGCGCCGAAGAACAAACGATCGAGACTAAAACAGAGAATTTCAAGAATGCCGTCAGAGGGAAGGTAAGATCAGAACATGACACTTTCACCCTCGCCGAACTTAAACGGGCCAGAGGCTGGAAAGCAGGCCCAGGATGGGAACACGCATAATTTTTTTTATGGGCGCACCCCCCAAATAACCGCTGAGATAGCCGAAGACATACTTCAATGGCCTTCCACCCACCATGTAGGCGGTATCTCCGTATTCCACGGGGCTCTCGACATGAGCAAATGGGACGCTTTGGAACCATGGCTTAACGAACAATCAGAAATAGCGCACGGTAGACGCTGGCGATACTTCGAAGACGAAGCCGGGAAACCCTATGCCCTTAATGAAGACGACAACAAGTTCACTCCTGAGCAAGTTGAAACTGCCCCGATACGGATGCTGCACTGCATCACTGACATAGCCAGAGAAGGGCACGACGGGACACCAAAAGAATTTACAGACATATTCCATGACTGGGAAGACACGGTGTACAAGTGTTTAATGCTTTACATCGATAAGTACCCTTATATCGTCAACCAACTCTGGTGGCGTACACGTGGACACTTCATGCGCTACAGGACGACAGGACACATAGGCGCACACGCTGATTGCGACACCAACTACCGAACTGTAAACGGGAAACGGTACCACCCAATGAGTGAATTCCCCTCCAGACAGACAATCTCCGTTACTTGCAACTTAAGTCAATCAGGCCGAGATTACACAGGCGGTGTTTTCAAATTCCCGTACTTTGACCTAGATCTCGATCTAGACGCTGGGGACGTCATAATCTTTCCTGCGAACTTTATGGGAATGCACGAAATTACAACAGTCGAAAGTGGGGACCGTCACGCCTACCTATGTGCTTTCGGGCAAGGCACCAATGGCCTCCCAGATCCCGATGTTGCAGAACCACACATGACCAACTCATGGACGCAACCAGTTTGGTTAAACACCCTGCACGATGACTACGCCGAAGTCTTCAAAAAATCCCCCGAATGGGACAACCAGCCTTTTTATTACAACCCAATAGCCCAAAACCGGCCCTTAGAAGGTGAAGGATTAAGCAAATCAGGCGGCGACAGGTTTAAAGAAGGCGACGAAGTGTTCGAGAAACAAGGCTACTCGCTATCTAAATGAGTTAGTCCCAACAATCCATCCCACAGCGGAATAACGTTCGCCTGAGGTAATCCGAGACAACTCATGGAGTGTCCAAGAAGGGAATACCGTCGCAGCACCTTGCTCGATAGCACCTATGACAGGTTGATCAGTTTCATAACAACTTAGAATGCCACCTTCATAAGCGCTTAAAGGCGACAGTGACATAGAGACCGTGATTTTCCGTTTAGTTGGTAAAACATGTCCCCAATCAATATGAGCCTCTAATTGTCTGTCACTTGCTGCGTACTTATTTATATGGATTTCTGACACGCTCTCAATTTCAAAACCGTAATACTTGTCGTTGTAATACTCTGCAACGTCGTAAAACTTTTGGAACACAAAAGGGAATTGATCATATTGCAAACTAAGAGACTGTCTCAGGTTGTAACCACATTGACCGTGGAACTCTTCTAACCCCTCTGTTTCTGCGTAACGGCAAACACCAGGAGGACAACAATTTTGAAACTCAATGTTTTTTTTCTTATTAACTGACTCAATAATTTCGTTGCACTCGCTAGGTGAGAATATTGGTTCTGTCACAAAAACACTAGACATAAGAACTCCCACCAAGAAGCCACCCAACAGCAGACCATCTCTCACCTGCCGTTACCTCTTGAACTGAATGCAATGTCCACGAAGGAAACAAAGTGATAGAACCCTGCGTCATATCAGCCATCCAAGGCCGAGGACCATCATGCAGGATCAACTCCCCACCTTCATAACTGGCAGGCGGCGACAATTGGATAGAAAAGGACAATTTTCTTTTATTATGAGTGCCACCCCAGTCGGTGTGCGCTTGTTGGAAACCGCCCTCTACATAATGGAGGACTTCGACAGAAGGCAACCCTCCACCTAACTCGAATCCCCATTCGTTGTTACTTAACACCCACTCCAATATTTCGTCGTTTATTGATGGATCATTCATCCCATGCATATCGGCTTGACGCACCGACTTATCAACTACAGGGGCTTCCCCTTTAACGCTAGTCAACACTTCATGCCCAGCGGTTTTCCCTACCCGCTCCACAATCGCATCACATTTCTCAGCAGACCAAAAGGGAACCGAAACGAAAGTATTCATGTCCCTTTAAGCCTATGCTCTTCACGCATCTCTAAGAACTTCTGCCCCAACTCAAATGTTCTTTCATCATCGCTAGCCTTCGACATCCTCGCTACACGGCGTTTTTCGCTCTTTGAAAGGTTCGCTGCTTCACCGCTGTCAACGTTGTGCTTGATAAGTGTTTCAGTTATCTCAACAGCCATAGAGCCCAGATGTTGGATAAACCGAGGATCATCTAAACCGCCTTCCCCTTCATAAGAGACACGTTTATCCAATAGATCTACGACCATCTCCCACGTTTCCAACGAAGGTGGTTTAACGCCACACATCTTGGCTAATGTTTCTCTGGCTTTAGGATGTTCTTTCGCTAACTCATCTGGCAAAAATCCGAGTTCCTCTGCTTTGTCCACCAAAGCACATGCTTTAACCATCCGTCTTTGTATTTCATATGGGTTCATAAAATCAATCTCACTTTGGCTTTCCTCTTTGACAAATGATTGATCGCCCCTGATACGGCATCAACCTGATCGTCATGACTCCCCTTCGGAAATTGGACACACTCATCTATAAGCGTTTTTGTCCAACGTCCTCTCAACAGTTTAACATTGCCCATTTCGCATGCGGTCGAAAACACTCGGGCACGTTCTTCTTTGCTACCAGACGACCTAATCCCTTTAAACGGGTAACCAACGAGCACTCTTCTTGCGTAATAATCAATCGTGTTCACGCCACTCGCCCCTGGTTCTTGCTCCATCCAAATATCTGTTTTCGTATCGTCTTGTTGCGCTGTCATAAGAATTCGTCGCTCTACCTCTGCTGGGGTTCCCCTTAACCGCTGTATGTCTAGAACGTAATACCTTCCATCGGATATGCCGACTAGTGCACCAACTGTCCAGTCAGGGTCTTTGCCTTTAGCGTTTGCTGTTGCTGCTAAATCCCAGAAACGAATTTTTTTCATGTCATCTAGTTCTGGCACTCTGTCAACAGTTTCAAACCAGTCATGCTCAAACATGCCTCCTTTTTCAGATACCTCCCAATTGCCTTCCAATAAGCGTGCACGCTCCACAGCGTCTAACTCCATAAGGCTTGCTTCGTAGGCTTCTCTGTCTAATGAGGGGTTATCCGTGATCCTTGCTGGCATGAACTTTCTGTCGTTCGTGTTGTTCAAAACAAAACGGTCATAGACCCAATCGTTTCCTCTACCTCCAGGGTTCGTAGCAGCCCTAACTCTTAATGGGACGTCCGCAAGTGTCATCCCACAATGCGGGCATGCTCTTAAAGAAGGATCGGGATTAGGTTTACGCACACGAGAGAACCCGACATACAAATACACTCGGTCTGTTCCCCACTGAGTTAACTCGTCAACGCCAACAAATTGATAAGCGAAAGACTGGAAGTTATACCTATCTTCGTCTCTTTCGCAGTGCCCTAATGTCAGCGTGGCCCCAGAATCGAATGTCCACCGTTTGTTAGTTACGTTGTAATCAGATACTGACTTTAACCACTCTGTAGTTCTGTCGATAAAACCATCAGGACCGGAAAGTTGAGGAAACGTCTGCCTAAGGAGGAGGGCTGAGTAACCAGGAACACAAACGTACTGGAGAGCAGCGAATAGTAGCGTGTCAGATTTTCCACCACCTGCCGCTCCCCCAAATAGTGCTTCCCTAGTCGTGTTCCACGTCAGGAAGGCTTGCTGTTTCGGGTGAGGAGTGTGCGGAATCAGGAGATTGCACGGGGTCTTGTACGACATCAGCGTCGATAATTTGTCCCTCGTCTCCGTCTTCTCCATCCCATGCCTCCAAAACATTTTCTGGCAAATCGCCTGATTCAACTAGCGCTTCTAATACTTTACGCTGTTTCTCACCATCTGCTTCAGTAAGAACATGCATATGGGCAGAAAGTTGCGCTACTGGCCCTCCTTGTGCGCCTGTAACTTCCAAACGAGTCGCAGGATCTGCCCATCTTTCTGGGAATGCTTTTGCCAAGAACCTTTCAGCCGCCCTCCAGTCTCCGTCTGCGGCTTCGTTATACCAACGTGCAACGAGTGCTGCTTCGGCTTTTGCACGGGCTTCGTCAAGTTCGTCAACGAACCAGAGTAATTCTTCTTGCGTTTCTGAGAGCGCAATCCCATTGTCTTTGTCTTCACGTGCCTGTTCCCCCTTTTTACGCCAATCGTTAAACGTCCATTCAGAAACCCCTGCTGCTCGACAAGCAGTCCGTTGGTAATTCCCTGCTGAAATCAATTTGAGAAGCATCTCTCGTTTTTCTTTAGGCAATATCAATTTGCCTGCTGGACGTGCTGGATCTTTCACTTTATTGCCACCCATCCAGAGAAGTTCATCCACCGCCAGAAACAATCACGGACAGCAAAGCCCGCCTTATCCAGTAATTCTTCATTCCATGAGGATGTTATTGGGACCATGACGCCTTCCAAACTTAACTTTTTCCGCTCTATTTGTTCCTCTGTGTACCCCATCTCTCTTTTATGGTCGTGGTACACCTCTACCATGTTGTCTTGCAATACCCCGTTCCCGAGCACCTTCTCTACAAATATCAGTCTTCCGCCAGGTGTCAAAATCCTGTGCACCTCATCCATGATCCTCAACCTATGAACAATCGGCACAAACTGGAGCGTTAAAACGCTTAAAACCACGTCAAAAGAATCATGCGGGAAAGGAAAGTGCTCTCTCAAATCATGGTTAAGAAAATAATAACGGTTATTATCGGGACACTCTTCTGCCGCTTTTTCAAGCATCGGCTCTGATACATCTAGCCCTATCAAACGGTTTATCTTGTGCCCTTCCACCTCTGCATACTTGTCTAGTCGCCTTAAAGCCAAGCCATTAGAACAACCAATATCTAAGACACGGTCAACAGGGCCCGAAGCAAACGCTAAAGCCGACGACGCATTCCGCATCTTCTCATAGTCAGGAATGCTGCGTTCGAGCATGTCCTCAAACACTTCAGTAACCCCCTTATCAAATTCCCACGGCCCCTCTGGCATTGTCTCATCCCGCATAGGACGAGTTTACGGCAATAAAGTCTTCCAGGGTTGCGAATCGTCACGATTTGCGTCACGACACTCAATCCCATTTGCTTTGTACATTGCCCGAGAGAACTTGTTTGACTCAATAGCGAAATACATTGACGGGTCGTCTCCATATTTCGGGAAAATTATTTCCTTCAAATATTTGGCTTTTGCACGGTGTGCCCTTAATGCGCCTTTACCACCTGGGTCTTCCCATGGGTTAAAACACCAATCATCTGGCATCCAGCCTGTCTGGCTTTTAATGCGCTCTAAAGTCATGTCTTCATAAGCAATAGAGCGTGCTGTGACTAGAACCACATGCTCGTTTTTCAAAAGGTCAACGATCCACGGGCGGTATTCTTCGACGTTCTGCACGAAATTCGACATTGGCCGGTTCTTTTGCATCTCTTTGAAATTGCTAGACAAAGCGACATTGAGATCTTGAAGAATTATCCGACCACTAGGTCCGAACACGACTTCACCTTTATACCCTGGGCCACCTTCATTGAGATTAAGCGCTGTTAATTGTGCTTGCGCTTTCTTCTTTGTCTTATGGCAGCCCATTAAACGACCGCCGTCTTTCTTCACGACGGCATAACCCGAACACTTCGGATGGCTTTCTGTTATTCGGTAAGGCATACCCTTATCCTAGAGCGCCATTTCAAGTCTGGCTGAGAAGGCATCCAATGCCTGCTCGACTCGATCCAATGACCCTTCAGGGTATGGAAGATCAAATTCGAACTTGATCGCTTCTACCAATTTCAATGAATCAATGGGCAATGGATCACGGGCGATCATCTGAACCAACTGATTTGGTTTATAAAGATATGACTCCACATGAGAGAAACCTAAACTCCACAACTCTTGCCATTCATCCACAGTGAAATATTTTTGAGCCTTCGGGTGCTTCATTAGGTCAGAAACAACCACTCCGTCCTCATAACCAGCCGAAAATGAGGAATCAAACTGTGTTTCATGGTTAGATACGTTGTCTTTCGCCCCTGTAGCCGCAAGGAAGCGATCTGAGGCCCTCGATATGGCTCCTGCGTATACCACTGTGCCAGGGGACGACAAAGCGCTTACGAGCCTCACTATATGTTCTCTATCAGTTGAAAAAGGAACTGAGTTTAAAACAGACGCAAGGAAAATCGCATCGAATTCAGTGCCTTCAGCGACCCTTTGAAGAAAGACATCAGTAATATACCTCGCTGCCTCTACATCAAATCCAGAGTCCTTCCCACCTGTGTAGTACGGCTCAAAGGCAACGCAATCTACATTCATCACGTCGCGCATAATGATTGACTTGTCTAAAAGCCCCGCCCCAAAATCTAAAACGGTTTCCCCGTACCAACGTTTCCAAGCCATGACATGCTTTTGGTTCTCAGGATTAAACGTCGATGCTGGGCGTTGAGTCTTACCGGATTTAGATGTAGCCATAATCAGATCACAACACATCGTCGGCATAAGAAACTCTTGTCGGTTAGATGCCCTTCTAAAAGAGTTGTACCTAAGAACGTCCGCATACTTGTCTTCTAAATCAAAATCCATTGACAATTGGTTCAGCATTATCTTTGCGAACTCTGCTTTCTCGTCCTCGACACGAAGAACTTGAACTTTCGGGATGCCCACCTCGGAAGCATGTTGGAGTCTCCCAATGCCATTGACGACCTTGTCGCTAGTCGTCGCGACTATCGGTATCGAAGTGTTAGCCCAGTGGTAGAGACTCTCCGCTTGTCTGATTGCATGTGAGAGAAAGGAAGTGATGTTCTTACCCATAAGTTCACGAGTATCGACTTCTTCCATTTTTAAACACGGGAAAAAGTTGTTGGACTTAACTTCTACATCAGGCAAACCGTCTGCGGCTTCTTGCACGATACTCATCGGCATCTTTTGAACCAATTCCCCTCCCGAATCAGTTTTATGCATGTCATTGGTAGCCCTGTTAAAAACGATGTTTGCGCCTCGTCTTCTTTCGAGATCTAAATCTTTAAGAACGACTACAGGTACTTGTTCTGCCCCTAATTTCTTAGCGGCATCGAATCTTTGGTGGCCGGATAGTATCTCGCCTCTATCCGTAACATACATGGGTAGCAACCACCCAAGTTTCTTGAGTGAGGTAGTAACAAGTTTGAAACGCTCAGGGTCTCTCTTCCGAGGGTTGTAAGGGGCTCCTTGTAATTCATTGATCCCCATCAACTGAACGCTTACAAACTTAGGTTTCCTATCACTCATGCCACAAATTATCTAACCCTCTAATCATTCCGCCTCCTCTTAGAAACTCCACTGCCGCTGACAAACGGAAATGGTTCTTCCCTGGTGTCCCAGGCGGATATCTATCTTCTAAGAGTCTAACCGTGGCTTCGAACGGGTATCCATCCCACTCGGCATCGAAAAGATCGTAACTGCCCTTTGGTGTCGATCCCACATCTTTTGTTTCGCCACTGAATACAGGCAATGCCTCTTCGGGCTCCCTAACAGGATCACTTTGTACCTCTTCTTCTAATTGAGTAGTTGTAGTCACTGGTGGTGTTGTAGTCGTAGTGCTTGGAACATTCGAAACCCATTGGCCTTCACCGTCTACTTCGAACATTGGAATTGAATAACCAAGGTTCGCCATGCACAACGATTGCCACACTGTGAATGCTGGCGATAGCGGATTGGCTTGTCGCCAATAAGGATCATCAAACCGCCGCACTTGTTTGTTGGCATCTAATTGCCATTCAGCAACTAACCCAGAGTTGAACATCAACTGCTCTAACTCAGGATGCTCTCCGTTTGCCCAGTTACCCAAAGAAAGTATTTGCCCTTCTTGTAGGTTTCGTGCCCAAACAAACCGAGGATCTTCGTTGCCCTTACCCCCATCACGTGCTTCGACATACCGAGAAATCATCCCAGGAGGGATTACGCCTTCTTGTTCCATTATCGAAACACGAGCCGACACTTCCTCGAACGACATGTGAACGTGACCTGTTGTCGTGTCACATGGCGTGTATATCTTGTCATGATGAGCATTAGCAGGAGCCGCCGCTAAAACCCCTCCCATTACAGCCGCTGCTACTAATAATTTCATCCACCGAACTCCTTGTTTCCTGTCGTTGGGTCAGCGACCGACGCCCAAACCTCAAACTGTGATGATTCAAGTTGAAGTAACTCACCGATCCGTAACCCTCTTTCTTCTTTAGTCATATAACCGTCTGCGATAAGACCTTGTTCCCAGTCGGCGTATTGCTTGCCACAGGTCGAAACCCTCAACGGTCCTATCTTTACTGTGGCGACTCTCTTCACATCACCTGGAGCGCCAATCACTGCTGAGGGGTCACGCTCTTGCGGTAAGTCTTTTAAGACATCATCTATGTCTGTTGGGGTAAACCCTGTGCCATCTAAACTATCAAGATCTAAAAGAACCTCTGCTAGAACGGCGTTGTAGTAACCCGCTTTGTCTGCAAGCCGATTATCTGCCAGCATGACTCGTCGGGCTTCCTCATCATCAACATCCAAAAACACAACAGGGCATGTATCCCACCCGAGTGATTTGATCGCTTGCCACGTGTTGTTCCCTTTAAGAATCAAATTGCTTGACTCCTGAACAATAAGTGGCCTGTAAACCCCATTAACCCTCAGCGATTCTGATATCACTCCGATATCACCCTGACGAGCGTTTTCTGGATGCGGTTCAATCGCATCAACAGGCACCCAGATGCAGGAATCCAAACCAGAGTGAACCGGAGTCTCCCCTGATATGTGCTCCCATTTCTTACCGCCCTTAACAGGCTTAGGTGCCGGGTCATCCGTTAAACCCAACATGGCTCTTATCTTCAAGAGGGCTTCTTTTGTTTCCCCCAGTGATTCAAGCCATTCATCAAAATACGATCCGTTTACCAGTAAAAGATTTTTACCGACATGGATTTTCTTTGTTGACGTTGTTGTGGTGCCACTCCCAGTGTCAGTATCCCCGCCTCCGAAAATGTCGCCGTCTTCATCTTCGAGTTGGTGCAACTTTTCCAATGAACGAACATCCCAACCAGAACCATCAAGATCTGGTCGCAATGTTTCTATTAAGGCAATCAAGTTCGGTCTGTCATATGTAGCGAGATCAGAAGTCCTGTTGTCAGACAACAAGATGCGTTTAGCCTGCTGATCATCGACGTCCACATGAACCACGGCGATCTTTTCCCAACCGAGTGATTTAGCGGCCCTCCATGTGTGGTTCCCTGCAAGGATGTTTCCATTGCGAGAATCAACAACAATAGGTGAGTACTGCCCGTTCACCCTAAGGCTATCTGCGATGCCTTGGATGTCTCCCTTCCGAGGGTTATTCGGATGAGATTGGATTTCATCAATTGGGATTGCCGAATCCTGAAGATCTACGGCAATGTTGGTCATACTGTTATACGACCAACTTTGTTGTGCTCATGACCGAAAGTAGTCCACTTGTGGATCCACTGTTTCGACACGTTCAAAGCATCAGCGAGATTTTCTAGCGTCTCGCCTTCATTACGTGCTTCACGCAATGCAGACAGGTGAGCATCTTGTGCTTCCTTGTATGTCTTGTGTGCTTCCTTCATTAGTTTGTCAGAGTCAAGAACTCTTTGTATTACTGCATCTTGTGCAGGTGTTCGCCTTCTGGGCATTTTATTTCCTCTCTCAGTGGTCAACCACTAGTTTATAGCCAAAGCCGGTAATTGCTCTTGCTAAATATTCTTTTCTTTGAGCAACGAAATCTTCGTCCTCGTAACGGGGAGAGAACCCATTTAAAAAACAATCCTCCCCCTTATTTGCTTTGTCGCTTATTGCCAAATCACTATGTATTGCTTTGCAAAGTGGGCAAGTCGCTTCAAGAATTAAGTACTTATATTTACCTGTTCTACGATCTCTCTCGATACGTTTTGTCTTTACCGAGATACCTTCGCGCCGTGCTTTCGCATGGGCATACCTGGCTAAATCATCGAATGGCATATCAGAAAGATCTTCTTTACTTATCCGATGTTGCTGACCATCAAACCAATCAGCCCAGGGATAAACAGTAGAGAATTCACTACTCTCCTTAGTCCAACTTTTGAAACCTCTAACTACATCAGACATTTGTTCTCTCTATCAATGTTTTAACAAGGTCTTTTAAGACACTGTCCTGCGAATCGTCTTCACCCTCTGTCACTGCATCAACAGTGATTCTTTTCTTTTCAATGAGATCGTAAATATCGTCATCGATTGTCTTCTCGGCTAGGAGATACCACGCTGAGACATTGTCTGCGTCTTGACCAATACGGTGGCACCTGTCTTCTGCCTGACTGTGTTCTGCTGGTGTCCAACCTTGTTCAACGAACAGCACATCAGAGGCGGCTGTAAGTGTGAGCCCGACGCCACCTGCCTTCATGTTTAACACGATGACCTTGGCATCAGGATCGTTTTGAAACTTATCAACCGCCGCCTGACGTGCTTCCGCAGAGTCCTTTCCTGCCACCCTCAGACCACCGAATCTTTCAGCGAGGGCATCAACCACTGAAATGTGGTGAGCGAAAACAACTAATTTGCGACCAGTACTATCAAGGAATGTTTCAATCCATTCCGTAGCCGCTTCTAATTTGCCTTCGCCTGCCAAACGCTTAAGCACGGTGATCCGAGAGAGGTGCTCTGCGGATGTGCTCCCCTTACCCTCGCTCTGTAGCCACGCAAGCATGTCTGCTTCCGCTGTGCGATAGTTCTTCAAAGACTGACCTGACAATTCAGTTTCGATACGATACCGACCCTTTTCAGGGAGTTCTTTAAGAACGTCTTCTTTGTTGCGTCGAACATAACAAGTCCTACGCAGCAACTCGTTTAGTTCCTCTGCATTTGAGCAACCGTTAAAGTCCCATCCATAACCGTTGTAATTGGCATCGCAGTAGCGCTTACGGAAACTCCATGAGCCACCGAATTCTTCTATGCGATCGATTATCTCTAACTGTGAGACAAGTTCAATTGGTCTGTTCAAGACTGGGGTTCCAGTCAAAGCCAACACCATTCCTGACTCAGGGATCGTGGCTGCTAAAGACTTGAGTGCCTTAGTGCGCTGTGCGTTTCCGTTTTTTGCATAGTGGCTCTCATCGAAAACTAGAGACTGGAAACCGACTTTGGCTAAAGCATCTTTTTGCTTGTTCAAAATGTCGTAATTGATAATGACAACATCAGCATTCTTGACTCCGATTTGATTATCGACAATGTGGGTTGTCTTACCTGGGAGCCATGTCCGCACTTCACGTTGCCAGTTTGTCTTCAGGGAAGCAGGGCAAACAACTAATGAGGGATACGCCTTCTGATGTTGAACCGCCGCTAATGCTTGAACTGTTTTACCAAGACCCATCTCATCGGCGATAAAGCATCGCTTCGTGTCTACTGCGTAAGCGACACCTGCTTTTTGGAATGGGCGTAATTCAAGAGATGCCCCACTTTCAGGGTGCTCTGTCGCTAACCCTGGGATTTCCAAAACTGCTTCCTGAGCAGACGAAAGATCTTCTCGGCGATAACCGTCATCTACAACAGCGTCGATTTCGCGAATCATGTCTTCGTTGAAAGTGAAATCCCATGCGTAAGCAAGATCAACTGCTTCCTCCAAAGATGTTTGTGGGGCGATCCATACTTTGCGTTTCGAATCCCATTTGCGTCCCCTGATTTGCTTTACCGCTTGCAGTAGGTACTCATCGAATTCAAAGTCAAAGACCAAAGTGTTGCCTTCACGGAAGAGGACACGCTTTGTGGCTCCCTCCTCGATTACTTCTTCAACTGGGCCGTTGGTCTTGAATGTGCATTCTGTGGTGAACCCATATCGAGCAGCGAAGTCTTCTAGTTGCTTTGCCGCTGCTTCATCGAAACTCCAGAACTTGTCTTCTGCGTTCCATTTAGCCCCACTGAATTTGCGGACTGCTGAAACTAGTTGTGCATCATAAGTGAACCGAACTTCGTAGTGATCATTGTTCCATGTGATGACCCGTGAAAGAAGGGCTTCGGCTTCACGTGCTTTTTGCCGTGCTTCGTCACGTCCGTCGTCAGCAACCTCTACAGGTGTTGGCAAGTTTTCGTAGGGGTGCCCATAAGATTCCAACTGGCCTTGATACTTAACGAGCATCTTGTATGCCGCCCAAGTGATGCCATCAGTCCAGTCTTCGGGAGGTAGCATTGCCGCTCGCCTGCCGAACTTTGTGTCTGAACCGTTGAAGCCGATTCCATCTTCAGTGTTGGCTCCGTCACAGCGTGCCGCAATAGATGCGACTGCTGCGTGGATGGCTTCTTTGGTTTCTTGTTCTGAGTAAGTCTTTGTGCTCATAGGTCTTTCCTTAATCCGTATATTAGTATTCTACAGCCAGTTGACTAGAAATCAACTACCACACGAACATTATGATCAATAGTTTCCCAACCTATTGGGCAACATCTCCATGCAACGGATCGCAATGGATACCCATCAAATAGATGTTCACCTTCACCTGGGTCGAACCCAAGGAGATCTTCTGCCTTGTATATCTTCACTACAACCACATCTCCAACAGAGAGCGAACGAGTCTTAAAGACCATTGGATATTCCCAACCGCCTTCCCAACCGCCAGTTCCATCCACCGCATTGTTCACACGGAAACAACCACTGTGTGGTTCGTGTTCCTCAAGCCAGCGATATGACTCAGGGAGGTCCTCCAATAAGTATGTGTATGCAGGGCCGTCCCTTGTTGGATCACCAAATACTTCAACCAGGGTCTCGTATGCAGGGCCGTAATCTTTAAATGCTTCGTGGTATATCTCTACTTGCGTAACTGTCTTCATGGCTTGCTTCTTTCTTTATAGGTAGTCCCTCGGATCTCGGGGCTCTATGTGAATTTCCATCCCGATGTATTCCATCCAAGGGTCGTAGCGTCCAACAACAAGGCCCTCGGCATTGACCACATAATCGCGGCCACTGCCGAGGCGCCTGATGTCCCCACCTTTCGGAACTTGTTTGTCATTCATCAATGGAAGATTTCTTAACATGATTTCAGTATACCCCCACTTGACGTTATGACAACCTCATCTTTTTTTATCATGTTCTTATAAAAAACCATACACACACAAGAAATCAGAAAGAGACTGAAAAACCCAAGGTGCTCTAATCCAATAAGACCACTCACCCCACCGACCATTAACCGATCATATGTTTCTATCAATTATTCTTAGCCACCCTCATGCTGTGGATCTCTCTTGCCAAAGCAACCATTTGCTGTATCAGCGGTTTCGAAACACCCAACTCGTTTGCCACTTGAGAATAGGTAAGCCCGTCTCCCCCAGCCCCAAAGTCGCATGCCTCTTTAACTGACAATGCTCTTTGCTTAATAATCGTTTGCCTTAATTCTGTCACCGCCGGGAGAACGTCCTCATTAAGAATGCGCGCTCTTTCTAACGGATCCTCCGTAGCCAATGCTTGGCTCAATAACTGTTGCACTTCTGCCATCTCTCACTTCCCCGTTTCGTTGATAACTAATAAGGCTCTATCAACACCACCATCTACTTGCGGCGCCTTAAAAGTTAACGACGTTACGAACTCTGGACCGTCATCTGGTATTACCCCTGCATCTACCAACCCGTCTATGCACGCCTTGGCTACAGGAAAATGGCCACCCGTGTCCGCCATGTGTCGTCGGTCCTTACGACACGGGACAAAGATAACCTCTAGCGATCTCATCTTTGGAACCTTTGCTTTAATTGCTTCTTCATATGCCGCTTGTCTCCACTCCTTGACAAACTTTGCTCGTTTGTGGTGATGCCAACCTCTCTCGGTGTTGAGAGTAAATAGTTTCCCTGAGATGCTGAGAGTCCACGTTCTATTAGGCACATACCCATCCTATACCTCTTCCACTTTCTCCCCTGCCCTTTTTTCATTTAGAGCGTCTCGACATTCCTGTATGCGCTGCTTGAACTCCTCATCTGACAAAGGCGGCGCTTCTGGAGCCCTCGTTAAGGCTGGCATATTGTTTCTTTTTTCGATATCAACAAACTCTTTGAACTCTGCCCAAGAAGGCCAGAACTTTGCCCGATCGGCGATCTTCGTTAATGCAGTATGAGCATCATCAAATTCGTAAGCCTCCAATTTGGAAACCCAAAACTTAACCTCTGGCACACTCAAAGGTTTACCTGGCCAACAGACAGACATCTGAGCCAACACATAATCCGCTTGATCAGGAGTCATTGACCTTGCGCCTTCTTCAGAAAAGCCCACTTTGCTTTTGTCTTAACTGGTTTCAAATCTTTCCCCCTGATCTTCTCCAACTCCCCACGAGTGGGCTGGTCATGGCTCCAGTCTTTAATTTGGACCATCGCCTCTTTCCTCCCTCGCTTGCCTAATGGCATCAAAACCTTTAGGCACTGAATGAACTTCTTCAAGGGGAACAGTGTTCGGATCTAACTCTGACCAATGATTGGCAACAGCGATCGGCGTGCAAGCCGCCCCTTTGAATTTACGTCTATAGACTTGAACCCTCGCGTGAATTTCGGCTGGCGTAGCGCCCGACTCTTTTAGAAGTTTGACTGCTTTGTTATAGCGTCCTCGCTCATTGGAATTGAGTTTGGTGCTGTTAACACCACAAGCCTCCATAATGGAATCCCATACGAGATCTTGTTTGCGTTTTTTGTCGCGTGTTTCTATTTCGTTTCTATTACGGTTATATGACGGTTCCTGTGTCAAGGCTTGAGACTGCTGGGGTAGCACTGGGAGGCTGGAGGGGTGTCCCTCTGCACCATCAGGGGTGTCACTCTGAGGCAGGTCCTCTGTGACCAGGGTTAGTTCAACAACCTCTGCTAATTCCTTTTCCATAAGCAATGTGTACCGATTTGAACGTCGCCCACCGCCTTCTTCTTTACTTAAATAACCCTTTTCAACAAGACTCTTTATGCACCTTTGTACTGTCGAACGTGAGAGCCTCGTGTAGCGGCATAACGTGTCTACTGAAGGCCATGAACCAGTCCCATCAGGACTCGAATGATTCGCAATCCCCAACAAGACAAACTTCTCATTGGTATTTATGTCCCCTGTTAAATCTAAAACCCACACCATGCATTCAATAGCCATTAGTCACTCCATTCGATCCACGCACGTGCACCACAAGAAAGAGGCTTGTCTGACTGGATCACTTTCGCACCTTTAGGGATTTCGAATTCCATGTGGTACTCACTCCCCTTATATGTGCGATGGATCACAGCAGGTAACCCCTTACGAAGGCGTTGCTGGTGAATGTGCACTCGATGAATCATCAGCCCTTCTTTCTAGACAGAACGGCCTTGGTCGACCTTTTCACGTCACAAAAATCATCAGGATTCAAACCTGGGACATGGGCCCTTAGAGCGGTTACTCTCCAATCTCTAAATGCGGCACACTCCAGCAAGCGTTCAATGACTGCTTCCATCCATGGACCAACAATTGATCGCTCTTTTACAACTTCTCCTGTGTCCTGATCCACATAAGTGCGTTGTTCTATTTCATCTAAACAGGTATTGACAACTGAACGAATCAGCACGTCGTTTTGCCAATTGGATCTGTAATTAGAAACTTTTCTCTCGATTTCTAAAGAGCCCCTATCGAATTTTCTTGTGCCCATTTGATCCATGACGGTTACAAGACTGGGGTTAGCCTCATTGTCTAACTCTCTGATATCTGCTTTCGCCCATGCAATGACTTGAAGTAAATCCACAAGCCCATTAGCGCTGTCTTCAAACTCTCCGCCTTCGGCTAGATCTTGAGCCTCAGAGATTGTCGACGATATGAGACCTCTTAACTCTGATCTCTTCTCTTCTATTTCAGCAACTTTGTCTTTCAAGTTGTTCAATTTCAAACACCTTTATCCTTATTCCTGGTTGTTCGGGGTTGTTAGGAGACATAAGCACACGGTCAACAACCCCATGCCATCTCCCCCCACTATCTATTTCTTTAGCCAATTGTTTTGAGACAGAGGAGGGTATGTAACCTACCTGCTCATCACGAACAACAACCTTGATTGCGTTGTTGTCAAACTCGTTATCGGGTTCCCTAACCAAAGTCACTGGCACTGGCCCCATCACTAATTGGGCACTCAAAGCCCAAACATTGGATGGGTAGTCAGAACGAAATGTGACGCCTGCTACAGAAACCTCAAACGGAGATCTCACTCTTCCTCTTCTTGCTCTTGCCATTTCTCATGGAGAGCATCAACTGCATTCACCATATGGTTATATTGGCTCACGCTTTCTATCGGCCATTGGCGACCGTTGAGTTTCTGATGTATCGCACGTGCTTCATCTTGTAAATCAGTAGGCAATGCGGCGACTGCATTCTTAAGTAGAGAATGAGCCTCTGTGCGATGCTCTGTTGTATCCCACTCGTCATCTTCTTCGATAATGACTTGCTCTTCTTCTGATTCAGTGGCAACCACATTTGAAGTCTCCTGAACACGGTGTAAATAATCACCATCAGGGGTTGGGTTTCCCCCACCTGATATTGCATCATGCTCGGCTTTGCGTTGCTGGTAGGTAACCAATATTTTCAAATTGCTGGCTGTGTCGTCGTACCCTGCTCGCTTAACTGCACGCCCCAAGGCTTTAGTGCAGAGAACATTCCAAGCATCACTTGGATGGTCGTTCTTATTAGACCGAGCATCGGATACAGGTTTATACCCGACAATAGGTAGTTCATCGGTTGGGCGTAGGAGAATTTGCGCGACGCAATATTCGTCTTTCCCTCCGAAGTTCTCAGGGATTCCAATGTCAACCCCAAGAGAGTGTGTGAATTCCACCACGGCGTCTGGGTAGTCTTGCTTCAGCAAGCCCCAGCGCACAGATGGAGATACATAGTCTTCTGCTATCTGTGGCATTTCTTCCACTCCTTAAATAATTGTTTCGTCAAGGACGACTATACACCCGTATTCCGTCCACTGCAACCTTATAATTCTCGCCCACCTATTTCTTTGACAGAATTGGCAAACAGTAAGGATATTATTGCGAACTGCAACTTCCCTCCGTTAACGAGATTGAAGAGAGCGATGATCTCCCAAAAGTCATCGTCCTGGGACTCTTTAATATGCACGAAAGCATCTTCATCAAAGAGGCGTATGCCTTCCGCTAATGCTTGGGCGTTGTCATACGAAGGAACCGCACAACCCAACCTGTAAGAGAAAGAAGACATAATCTATTCTTGCCTAAAACGGCGAGAACCGGATTAAGCCCCGTCTTCTTCTGTATCCTCCGCATTGCCAACCACGCTTAAGGATGGGGCCTCATCACTCTTTTGGAGGGCTTCTATCAGAGCGTCTTTTACGGCGAGGTCGGCTGTTAATTGAGCGATAGTGTTCGTCAGTTTATTGATGACTACCTGTATGTCTATTTGTGTTTCTTCCATATGTACAGGTTACACGGTGGGATCATCAACAGCAGCCACGGCGTTGTTTCTAGCCATGATCCAGAGTTGTTCATTAACCCAATTTTGAATCCATGTTTTGATAGCCGCTTCTTTATCCGCATCGGAATCATTCCCACCAGCGGGGTTAACAAATTTCTCAAAGTTTGTTAGTTGAGCATCAGGGATGCTGATTGTCATATCTACGGCCATAGTTAAATCCTACCTCCTATCCTTCCAAAGCAGCAATTCTGCTTTCCATTTGTTGTAAGGCTGCTACTACGTCAGCCAATATCGCGTGCATTTGATACATAACAGGGACAGCATCATCGAGTGTTTTACCGGCTTTCTCTGGGTCATTGATTGATTCACCATTACTGTCAATCCAATCGTAAGAAGCAAGTGATTTGTCAACAGCCGCTACTTCTTCTGCAACAAACCCTCGTTGAGCATGGAATCTAGCCATTTCATTGTCGGGCTCGATTGAATCATTAAAGAAAAAATTCACAGGGCGCAAGGCTTTGACACGTGCCAGGGCATCATCCTTGCCGACCGTCGTAATATGGTCTTTCGTGGCTAGACGAGAGGTGTAATACCTTATTGAGCCAGAAGTAAAAGTAATGTAGTAAGGGAATGAGGTAGTGCTTCCCATAGTTAAGTTGGCAGAAATACCTGCGCTTGTGGCTTGGGGCATTGAACATTTATAGGTAAGCCCATACCCATAGTCGTACAGCACGGTTTTGGTGTAATCAGGAGCAGCCGTGCTTATGCTGCCCCAGTTGATACCTATTGACACAGCCGTGCCAGTTGTAGTCGCGAATAAACCAAAGGAACTAGAAGCGGTGACTGATGTTATGCCCGAACTGCCGCCAGACGCTACGCCGGTGCTGATACCTGTTACGTGTCCATGACCGTTAATCGTCAAACTTTGAATAAATGTCTGACCTGAATTGTTAGAACTACCAGCGTAACTATCAGGGTGAGCGACGGTCGAGATGTTTGGAGTAGTGGTGTAGTTTACAAGACTCGCAGTGTTATAAACACCGCTTTGAGTCATAAGGCCACCGTTACCCAGCCCAGTCATGTAGGTGATCATCGCACTAACTGTGGTTTTCCAGTTGTAGTTAGTGCCACCAGATTCAAGACCCCAAATCATGTAAGGAGCCCCAGAGAATGCGTTCAAGTTCGCAGCAGTGTGATTAGCAACGTCGTTTCTGAACACCGCAGTGTTACCAGATCTTGTAATCGTTATTGATTTCGTACTGCTAGCAGTTGGGTACTGCAAATCAATGAAATCGTTAGCGGCTTCAGCGATCTCTTCGCCGGAATCGCTTTGGACTTTGAAATACCAACTAGCGCCAGAACCCCCACCCACAGCAGTCGTACCCCAAGTGAGAGTCCCACTGTTGTTCCACAGTTTGTTCGTAGTTGTGGACGGAGTTGTTGTAGCGACAACCTCAATGCCCTGATCGGCGTCAATCTTGACTTCGCCATCAGTCGCTTTTATGTCCACATCAGTTGTGGCTTCTATCGCAATACTGTTTAAGGCAGACGATGAGGATTTTGCTATTAGCAGAGCACCATATTTAGGTGCGCCGCCGCTTGCAGCCGAGTAAATCGCGAGATAGTTGCTGGCGTCTTGACTACCGATTCTAAGTTCATCTCGTGTGATCGCACCAAAGCCAATATCGATACTGGTGCTTCCACCTTTAATGACCCCGAACCTGTTCACGCTTGCGCCACTGGTCGCAGTACCAAACTGGAATGAGTGACCTGAGTAACCCATGTTCGAGTCTGCTGCGGAAGTTACAACAATCTTGTTGACATTACCGAAGGCCGTGTAGGTGTCTGTTGACTCCATACCGCCGCCAGTGAAGGAGTGGGAAGTGTTAGTAAGACTCAACGAACCTTTAATGGCAGTGGCGTTATAAACGTTGCCTTCATACCACAGGTAATGTTCATTGGCTGGAGTCGTAGTATCCCGATGACCAACAAAGAATTCTGTGCCATCGCCTTTGATACGCAACTGCCAGTTATCAGCAGATGCACCGCCAGAACGAAGTGTTCCACTAACAGCGTCAGCGTAAGTGGCGAAATCCCCGCCCCAAATGTTGCCTTCACGGTCAATATTTAAAGACCAAACGCTCTCTACCTCATCACCTGCTTCCGCCGCAGCGGGCTGAGGAAGCCTGATAGAGGAAGACATGACCTGACCGGCGTCAATATCGCTAGCAAGAAGCGTTCCTGCTTTGATCTGTGTCGTTTCGATCGTGCCCGACTTGATGTGGTTAGCGTGAATGGCTTCTTCACCAATCCAAACACCAACCTGAGACTTGTTGTCCGTGTCGAGTGATATTGACATGGTTGAAGACCAATCGCCTTCAGTGCCATCCCAGTTGATACCTCGAACTCTCACATAGTGGGTGCGTCCCCCACTTTCAGACCGGAGTCCCGTACATATAAACCCTTGCCCAGTTGGGACAATAAATTTTAGAGCAGCGGTGCTCGTGTTACCTGCGACACCGTTACTGTCAATGTTTTTAGACCATTCGTTGCCTGTAGTCTCATTGAAACCACCTGAAGCGTTCGAGACTTGGATCTCATACTTGCCTCGGTTACCACTCATCGACTGTTTAGTGCCGAGAGTTTCATCGTTGAACGTCAAATAAATTGCGTTCAACATCCCGTGGAGTGTTACCCCAGTAACCGTTGCTGGCTTTTCAGGGTCTGTAGCAGTGCCTTCATCAGCGGCGGTCATTGTGAATTGAACTTCAGCAGTCCAATCACTGACACCATTCTCGCCAACAGAACGAACCTTGGCTTTATAGGTGCCCCCCTTAATACCTAACCCAAGAACATCAACACCCTGATTTTCAGTAGAGGGGTCATTATTCGGACTTTCAACAAAAACTTTGTTAGTTGTTGTGTTCCAAACACGAGCCTCATAGCCAGTAACCGTGTTTTCCCAAGTAAGAGGACGCTTCCATGCCAACGAAACACCACGAGTGGTGCCTTCAACAAATGGTGTGGCAGTCAGATTCCGAGGCGTGTCAGGCTTCGGTTTCTTTGACTTATCTTTAGAGAGCATCCCAGCGACAGTGTTTGTTATCCGATCAGAGAAAGCATTGTTTTGCTGCTCTCGTTCCAACTGACCGATCTTGTTCTCGATAATGTCACCGACCGTTACTTCTATGCTTTGAGAAGTAGGGCTGATTTGCCCTGACAGGCCCGTAATTTGCCTGTTCTGTGCGACACCTGGTTCGTATTCGATCCGAACAGTGTCAGAAATTTGAAAATCGATCCATGCTTGTGTGTTGTCGCTCTCTACATAAGCGAAGGAATATTCATCAAGTTGGCTAGCGACCTCGCTTAAAGCATGACCAGCGGCTTCCCCAACTGTTTCCCCTTGGCTTTGATCAGTTTGAAGGTAGCCTTCGCGACGGCCATAAGTCGAATTCGCTGTTGAATCAGTCCTTGGTTCGAAAAGATACCCATTAGACGCATATAAACGACTGCGGAGATCATTGCGATTCAAAGAGTTAGAGGAACGAACGGCATTCGGGATACTTAAGAAAACAGTGCTTGTTCTGTCAGTCCCAATCGACTTAGCGAGAGTGATTTCGCCAGTTGGGCCAACATACCATTGGCAATTGGCCTGCAAACCCGCACATGCTTTGAGAACATCCAACATGTGTTGGCCAGCGGGGATGGTGAACAAAAACGTCGTGTCAATTGACGGGTAAATCCCCGTGTGACTCCACGCATTACCATTCGAATCATTTGTATGAGACAGATTTGAATTAAGCGAAAGAGGCCATGTGACAGCAGAGCCGTTACGGCTTGCAGTGTCTGTGGCGACATCCGTCCATGTTTGAGCGTTGCCTGTGTCTGCCTCATTGAACAAGTAAACAAAAGCACCACCGCCATAACCCTTGTGAGTCGGGTTATCGATAGTTGCGCCTGCGTCTATTTCTGCGTCAGTTCCAACATCGCCGAATCCACGGTTGAGAACAATGGCCGTAGTATCTGCGTCAGGATCCGAAAGAGATTCATCGAAACCATCTGGTAAAACGATCGCCCATTCAAGGCAAGCCGCTAAAGAACGGCCTCCCATGATTGCGCGGCGTCTATTCAAACCCGCATATTCGATTTCTGATTCTTCGATTATGAAAGTGAAAATTACTGAGCCGTTGCGAAGAATTTGAACGCCGTAATTCTTTTCCCAAGGGTAAGCACCGTTCGCCGTTTTAAAAGCAGTGACCCAATCCTCATCAAAGTCGAAAGTTATTGACCCACTTCCGAAGTTATCAACCAGGTCACTCCAACTGCATTGCTCCCAAACTGGGACATAAGCAACTGTTGTGAGATCTGTTATGTTGACAATCCGTATATCCCACGGTGTGTCGACAGCCATTACATAAACGCCTTGGTATATGTAACCGTAAGAGTCCCTGCGTTAGTGGCCAATACGTTATCTACGTTCGGCCTTAACTGGAACCAGTCGCTGGTCGTTGAGCCCGTTCGATCAACCTTTCCTGTGACATCACCATTAGTGCTTGAAGTAGCCACAAAAGTAGATGTGTTTATATCTACATATTCCCCACTAGCAAGATCCCCAATACCTATTTTGCTTCCAGTTGTTTGGTTCTCCGCATAGGCACCTGTCACTGCGCCACTATCGGCTGTCAATCTTATTGTCATTTTTGTCATCAACGCTGTTCCACCCACATTGGTAGTACCAGCATTTATCGCAGTGTCAGTTTTTGTTCCAGTCGAATTGCATTCATACCAACGGGGATCCATATAACCGACATTCACGTTAAAACGAGCCCAAGCCCATGGACGGTAATCATCAACGCTTATACTGCCCAACACTTCACCATAATTAACCATGTAAGAAGCATTCGTAGGTGTTGACGTATCCTTCTTCATTTTCCGAACGACTTGCAGAGGGGCGTCGTAACCTGTGGCTAAATGTGTTGTAAATAGGATTTCCATAACGGTATCCCAATTTGCGTGGAATTGGGCCCGTTTGCCTTCTTCTGTAGATGGCGGTAGCCCACTAGATGTTTCTGCATCACAAATCCACAGACCCCAATTTTCGCTTCGAGGGCCGAGTCTTTTGCTACGCCATCTAACACCGTGATCCATTGCTGGGATGACATTATCTCCCCGCATCACAGGTAGTGACTCTTGAACTGTTTCTATAGCGAATTGTGAAGTGTCCATAGATTGGCCATTGACCATGTATGCCTCGACATATCCGTTCGCGTTAAAAGGCATTATCCATAACCTCCAAATCCATCAACCCAACCCCACTGGTTACTAACCTGAGCACCGGTAGCAGCGCCAACAGCACTTCGTACTTCTGGGCTGTCGCTAAAGTGTCCCTCTCTTACCTTGTTCTTAATTGACGATGCCCAGGCATCAGGATCTTCAGGAGCGCTGCCAAAGTTGTTAACGAGGTCACCTTGGACAATTACATCATTTGATGTTTGTGAATTAACTGGCAGTGTCGTGTACTGACCTGCGGTGCCAGCGCTCATCCCAGCGAAATCTACACTGCCGGTCATTGCTAAAGATTGACCAGGGTTTACCCCTAGTAAGTCTGATTGAGTCAGCCCAGTCCCACCGCTATTTACATTAGTTGGTGCATTTGCTTGGCCCAGTTCGAAAGCGAAATCAGGGAAAGCCCATTTCGCCCACGGCGGTGTCACATTAGAAAGTTCTTCTGCTTTTTCTTTGATCCAAGCCATTTCTGTCGCAGCGAATTCAATTTTTTCAATCATGTCTTCACTGAAAATCTTTGACAACATGTCGTTAGGGTCAGAACCAGTATCTAACAATTGGTTGATCCCACCTACCGCTATTCCCATAGTGGTAGCCAACTCTTTAAACATGCCTATAGCGGATTCGCCTTCCATCCTCATTTTCGCTTGGGCTTCCGCAGCATCAAACCCAGATTGCATTAACGCAACCTGCGCTCTTTGGAGTTCAGAACCTGAACGTGCTTCTTGATCAAAGTCTTCTTGAGCATTTTCGGCATCTAAAACAGCCAATTGAAGTTCATCTAAATGGCCTTGGCCTAAACGCATCGCACGTTTCGCTTCTTTAACACGGCGACCCAATATTTTCCCCATGAGTTCTTCACGCCTAGATATTCCTGAACCAGCCGTGTCTCGTGTCAATTTGTTAATTCTGGCTTGAGCGTCTTGCATGTCAAGTTCAGCACGGATAGCAGCCATCACAGCCGTCACCCGACGTTTCGCCCCGTTTAGAGCCAACTCAACTGCTTCTCTTGTCGCATTAACAAGATCTTGTCGTTTTTCTTCTATCCCAAGAATGATGCCAGTAACAATCGGTTCACCGATTTCTTTTTTAGTCAATTGAGAGGGGCTAGATATACCAGCGAATTCCATCAAACGTGTGATTAGACGGTTCATCAACCCGATACCCGAGTCAATCAACTCCCCATCAGAATTGAAAATCCCCATCGAGACACCGTCACCCAGTGCTTCACCAAGAACTTCACCTGCTGGCCCGAAATGAGAAACACCAAGTTTTTTCATATTACTGGCTCTCTCAATGAGAGCCGCTGTAGCAGGATCATTAGCATCTGCTGTTATGACTTGGAGACTTTCAGGCGTTAGTTGAAGCCCAGCCATCATCTCAGTGAACTCATCCATGTTCACACCAGTGCCAGCAGCGACACGAGCAATTGCATCAAGGTAACTCATTAGTGCTGCTTCGGCTTGTTCCATGTCATTAGTAGCACCAAAAACTTCAGCGGCGAATTCGCCAGCCAAGTTAATTTGATCTTCTAAAGCCTCATTCGCTGCATCAGCAGCAGGAGATTGGTTGAACAGAGAAGCCCCACCGAGGGCGTCAAATGCTTCTTTGAGATCTGTTTGACCTTGACGAAATTCTCTTTGCAAAGCATTGAAATCGGTTGAAGTCCCAATAAGCATGTCCCATCGTCTTTGGAACTCTTTAATGTTTTTGTTGGCGGTTTCGAAACCGGTAGCCATGTCGTCAAGAACATCTTGCATTATCTCTTCGTACTTTTCTGTGACGTTATTCAACCCCTGTTGTTTTTTAGCCACACCCTCGACTTCCCAACCCGCTAAACGCAAAGCCTCGTTGTGTCTATTCAGAGGGTCGAGCATGCCTTCATGTTCATGTCTTTCACGTTCTAACATTCTTAGACTTTTTTCGTAAGCCTCGGCCATGTGCGTCCACCACTCGGCGCCACTTTCATCAAATTTGGCTAATAAAAAGTCACGGGTATCAGCGTCTGAGCCAGCGATGGCTAAAAGCATGCCTTGAAGAGTGTCTAAACCGCGACCTGTGTCTTCCGTGAAGTCATCCATTAAATGGATTGCCGACATCAGATTGGTTTCGACCATCATTCGCATCTCTTCTGTGGTCAACCCAAACAGGTGAGCATGCTGACCGGCTTGCGTCATGATTGATTCCCAAAGTGACGAAAACTCTTGAGTTCTACCTGAACGCATAGCCTGATCCAATATTCTGGCTGGCACTTCTAACGCATCTGTAAGGTCGTTATCCATAAAGGCATTGAGCCCAGCGAGTTCCTGACCTAACTCTTCTTCTGAAGGTAAATTAAGCCACTCTACAGAATCAAAAGCAGGATTCTTTTCTCTCTCAAATGCAAGGGACTCGCCCATTTCTTTGAAAACATCATCTGTTGTTGCTATTACACGATCTGTCATCGTTCTTATAGCACGCCTCGTTTGCGCCGCTGTATCTTCACCAATAAGGAAAGCCGTAAAGGCTTCCTCAAAACTGACATCTCCGCCTTCGAACAAGCGGTCGAATAACTCGAAATCCCGCAGTGACAATTGAAGATTCTTAACAATCGTGTCCAACGCTTTTCTATTCTCTTCAGTGTCCCCAGAGCCAAAGAACATTTGTAAAAGTGAATCTTCAGCCTGGAGTCGGGCAATGTCGTCGCCTAAACTTTTAGCATCGTTTATTGCATCTGCGTAGGTGTCAAAGAACGCTTTGACAGTCGGATCAGCGTGACTAGAAAGACCTTGTAACGCACCGCCCATCTCGATCAGAGGTTTAACTGCTCTACCAGCGACCATCCTGATGTCATCTATCGCCAGCCGAAGTTCAGCCGCTTCTTTAGCAGCAGATTTAGAACCCTTCCCAAATTTCATAACGAAAGCAAGAGCGGTTCCAAGTCCTACAATCAAAGCCCCGATACCAGTTGAGATCATCGCAAGTTTCAAAGCAGTTAATTGTGTGCCCAAAACGGTAGCCGTAGCGATTGTCGACGTCATAACTGTTTTGAACCCAATGACCATTTGCGCCGCAACAGCAAAACCAGTAGCCAATGTTCCTACGGTTACTGCTAAAGCAGCAAAAACAGCAACTGTCGCAGTCGCCCATTTGTTATCAGCGAAGAACTGAATCAACGCAGCGGCTTTTTCAACGAAGAAAACAAACACATCAACCAAAGGCCCCATGCTTTTACCAAGGTCAATCATCGCGTTTTGCAGTTTGGCAAACGCTTCAAGGACCTGTTGCCTTATGGTTTTCTGTACTTTCGCATAACCCTCTGCGGTGTCACCAGTGGAGTTAGCCAAAGCACGGAAAATGCCTTCGTTTTCCTCCAAGTTCGCACCCGTGATATCCAAAGCACCAGCCAAAGCACGAACGTTAGGGAACACATCAGCGAAAGCATCAGCGTTTTCTATTGAAAGATCTCTTAACCGTTTAAGAACCGCTAAAAGACCTTCTTCGTCTGCTTGTCTACGCAACTCGCCTTCAGCGACACCCATTTCTTTTAGGGCTTTTGTTGCTTGCCTAGAAGGATCTAAAAGTGACTGCATAATCTGCCGCAACTGAATGGCTGACGTTCTAGCGTCAGTACCAGTACGGGTCATAGAAGCAATAGCCGCTGCGACTTCGTGGAATTCGATTCCCATAGCAGAAGCAACCGGGATTGCTTTACCAATAGCAGGCGCTAAACGGTCGGCTTCGACTTTACCTTCACGTACAGCAGCAACAAGAACATCCGTGGCTTGTGAAGCCCCTAAGTTTTCAATGCCATAAGCGTTAATCGCTGAAGTAGCAGCATCAGCAACTACTTTTGTTTGGCCAAGCCCGAGGGCCGCTGCTCTCGCAGAGTTATTTAAAACGTCTGTTGCCGCAGCACCACGCAAACCAGCAGATGAAATAAAGAACATGGCTTCTGCTAATTCTTTAGGGCCTCGACCAGTTTCCCGTGAAACCTCTTGAACAGAGTCAGCGAATTTAGAAACACCCGCAGCAGAAATGCCCACCAAAGACTCAATGCGAGTCATAGTCGCTTCAAAATCGGCAAACGACTTAGCCGCAAGAGCACCTATCGCGACGAGAGGCAACCCTAATTTGTTACGGAGGGCTCTACCCGCAGTTTGGGCACGGAAAGCAACAGTACTTAAGTTGTTCCCTAAACCAAGCATGCCAGTGTTAGCGGCATCGGTTGCTTTATTAACACTGCCCATCGATTTAGCGAATGCGCCAGCACCTGCCTTAACCCCAGTGGGGTCAAGGACAATAGTTTGCACAAGAGGTGGTAACTGGACGGCCATTACACCATTCTTCTACTGATTTCGCTAATCTCCAAACGGGTTGCTGGGGTCAAACGTGTCTTTTACCAATCCTCCGCCCAATGAGGCAGCGAATCTCTGTACCTCAGTGACATCCTTGGTTTTTTTAGTCTTACTGTCCTCAACAGAAACAGCGGCTATGACTTGGGCTGGGCTGGCGTCCCAGAAGTCTCCGTATCTTTGTCCTGTTTGGCACCAGGCTGCGATGGCTCTTGCCCAAGGGTATTCCCAACGAGATTTTCCTTCAGTTCCTCGTTCAGCATCTGTATCTGCGAGCCCACCCCTATCTCCGCTTCTACCAGAAGTTGGCTCGCTATCTCGGGGTCCACGCCGTTTGCCATAGCCCAGGCTACTCCAATCGCATTACTGTATTCGGGCAAACGACCTTCTATCATTCGGGCACCAGTTACCTCTAAAGGCTCATTCTCTATAAGAGAAAGGATCCTCCGTAACGTAGAAACAGGCTTTGTCTCCATTTGTGCCTGCCATTTATCTAACCCACCCCATAATTCTTCAATATCAGCAATGACATTGTGTGTGAATCTAACGTAGATGGTTTCTGTTTTTAGTTCCCCTTCAGGTGTGTACTGGAGCGGCCAGTCGCCATCGATGTGGATTACATCGGCTACCTCAATGGGAACACCTTTATTCCTGAGTATTTCAGCGGTGTATTCCATACTTACTAATGTACCGCAAGCGCGAGAGGACGACAGCCCTCACAGGCTGTCGTCCTCTTAAAATCCCGCTTTTAATTCGGTTTTTTAGTTATTTAGAGCGATTCTGCTGTTTCAGCGAATGATATTGCTCCGTACCGAACTGGTGTACCGGCAGGCTTAATAGCCTCAGCGGTGAAGTTCGGAGTGTTGAAGGTGTCAGTAGAACCTGATACCAACGAACCACCAGTCAACTGGCATTTCTGCAATGTCACCAAAACGGTGGCAAGAGAATCTCCAGATGTCTGTAGATCGTCAATCAGGAAACCAACCTTGAAGTACGGAAGCGAGGTGTCATCGATAGGCAAAAGTGCTGTTTCTGATGTGCCTGTTCCAGCCTCAGTTATTGTCTGTCCAAGTAGAACAGAAAGAACTGTCATGGAAAGTTCGCTGTATGTACATGAGAAGTTGAGACGGTCGATCTTACCCTTCTTGGCAAGAACAACACCGCCGTCACCTTTCAACTCATTGGTTATAAAGTTTGGCTCCAGGGATACTTCCTGGATACCGGGGACATCGACGCCAGTACCGAAGGTCGTTGCACTACCGCTTGCGTCAGCGGTGATCTCGTAGACCTTGCAGTCCTTCACGTCGAAGGTAATTGCGCTTTGTGAAGCGGCCATGTGTAACTCCTTGCGGGATAGTCGGCCTGTTAGTTATTACTATTCTGTCTCACCATATGTAAAGGGTGAGAGAGGGTAAAGAGTGACTATACGTTTAGCCTCTAAACTAAACTAAATAGTCGCTGATAACGTAGCCGTTAGAAACCCCGATTTGGCCGAAGGATGAGGAATGGATTTCTCAACAACATTTAGTAACGCAGACAAAAGGTCAATGCTGCAACGAGCACTTGCTGCTATCGAGAACGAAATTCACGAAGCATCATGGCGTATAGGTATTGACCCCGATGATCTTTCAGTGGATTTTAAAGCAGTCGCTGATGAGTACGGTAACAAGAACCTGAATGAGGTTGCCTTAGAAGGAACACTCTCAAAGTGGTCTGCCGCTAAAGCAAAACTCGATTAACTGTAATAGGCTGTAGACATGGCCTTGACCGACGCTCAGAAAACAACCGCCAAAGCGCGGGCTAAAGAGTATTTAGAGTATTGCATTTACACACTCTGTCTCGCTCTGCCCGAGGCTCCTGAAGACATTGATAGTTCCTTCGTTATCCCTGTCGATTCAGATCACGCCTTGTATAACGCCTACGACTGTTTAAAGAAGCAGGTCGCCGCTCACGAAGCATTGGGGTAACCAATGAAGTTCGATTATAAGGACTCTGCCCCAACACCAAAGCCACAACCTGGGACTCTCTTGGGTGTGGAACAAGATACTGAACCTTCCGAGGCCCTTAAAGAAATGTTTGGAGGAGCCGAGCCACATAAGTACGCAAGACAGTCAGATACTCTCCTTGAAGCAACAAATACTCTTAAAGGCAGATTCTCAGGAGTCCGACCCATAACCGATGAAACACTCTCCTCTCTCGGAACGATATCTGAAGCGGTCAAAGGTGATGCCCCTGACACTGCCAAAACAACCGTAGATGGGGATGTCCAAGATCGCGTCGCTGTTAAAGGGTATGGGGTTACCCCACCATTAAAATGGAAAGAAGCCCAAGTCGGAAGACGAGAATGGGACAATGAGTTACATGATAATGATCCAATCGAATGGATCCCCGAACTTATTGGGCGTGTAGCAAAAACAGGTGGAGTCACAGTTGGTGATCCAGATATGCCTGAAAGCCACGACTCTCTTTATTGGGGGTGTATCCGTTTAGGTGGGATTACTCCTATGAACCCCTCCACTACAGAAGCAGGACATGCCGGGTATATAAAAGTAGACATGTCCGCAGAATGGGATGATTTAGGAGAATGAGTACTCGATCTTTTACCGGTTCCGAAGGCAACATTTACGATGCAGCCGCTGATATTGCATATCTCGAAGGCGAAGTCGCTTATGTGATGGCAATACTAGGCATGGATTTAGATTCATTTGACTCCACCACAGTTGATGACATCGTAAGCGCCACTCGGGACATGTTCCCTTTTACATCATTAACGCAAGTATTAAGCCCTATGGTCAACAAAGATGGGTCCATAGTTCTGAGAGATAACCCTGATCTACGAGTCGGAAGGGCTTACCATAGCGCTGCCGAAATGATGCTTAACAACAAGCGCGAAATGCTGCAAGAGGCAGTCCGACGCCACTTCAGACTATTGAAACTAGCGGAGGCAGCATAATGGCAACTATCAAATACATGCCTTTCGGCGTAACAGATCTTTTTCGTAAGAACATTGTCGCTAAAGCACTTTCTAAAACCGGTTACACCGATATGGAAAACGGTTTCACTGAAGGTGTCCGTGATGATTTTTACAAGTCAGGTTCTGACTACATAAAAGCACGGAACCCCGACCTTCGCGCTATTGCAGGAGGGCACGACGTTTACTTCCATATGTATGAACTTTTAGGGAACAGGCACCCAGAATGGGAAGCCTACTTATGGGTGCACATGGAATTAAGAATCTTGCTCCATAAACTCTTTAACCCGACAAAGACATTGCTGCATTTCGCAGACCCAAACAAATGGCTTCAAGAGTTAATGGCCGATGGTTCTAAAGAAGTCACGTTTATAAACGGTCTTGATTTCAACATCATGGAACGTTTTATAGCGGGCAATGACGAGTGGAAAGCAACTAACCCTCAATACAAAGTTATCGACCAATTAGATATCTTCGAAGGCACGAGTAGCGAGAAATTTGATTACGTCGAGACACAAGCAGCGTTACTTTTCGGTGCTGACAGCAAATGGATAACTGCTTTGTGGGACATGGTCGATACAGGTGGTGTGATGGTTGTCATTAACACCGGGGCAAACAAAGGGATGTACCGGAACACGGTCATGTTGCAACATGAATATGTAGAACCCAATTGGGATTTAAAAGACCTCCCTAATGCTGAAGTGGTTCACTACCCAATCGACGCTGGCTACACAATTCTTATAAAGACTGCTTAGTCTTCTCCGTAACCCCAACGTTCAGGTTGTTGACCTGCCCAGACTTCTGTCATCGCTCGACCTAACGGCTTAGTTAAATAGACGTTGGTTGATCGTCCCAACATTTCTTCCGTGGCTTCTGTCGGGTCAATTACATTCTCTCCTACTTCTGGATTTGGGGTCCCTTGGCAATACCACCCGACATGGCTAAACCTTGTGCCACCTTTAACCATCTCGCAAGCATGAGCCCCCATGTAATTTGAGGGGAACACAATCAAATCACCTTTGCGTGGCTTATACCTAATATCGAGATACTTAAACGCTAACCACCCACCCATAAAATTTGTGCCATCGAGTTGTGACATATCATCTACGGAATCATTAAAGAATGTGATGGTGCTAACGACCGTTCGAGTTGCTATTTGATTTGGCGGGTGAGGTGAGCCATAAGCGTAATCAGTACTGGTATCAGCATGAAGCCCAAGAAACGAATCAGGAGGATAGACGAGAATATGTCCTCTTATTTTCCACCATACTGACATTGCGGCTATAGAGAACTGATCAATGTAATCAGTCACACATTTGTCAGTTGTCGTTTCAATGGTTTCTAAAATTTCTTTAATATCTGGATCAGGGTCGGAGTAAACAAAAGCGCAATGCCGAGGCATGCACTCTATTCCTTTAGCATCAAAGAAATATCCGTTTCTGTTTAGGTAACCCTCTTCACCTGTACGTGGGTCTTTCCCTGGCGTGTACATTTCAGCCATCTCGGCTTCTGCTTGTTCTAAAGCGAAAGAACGCAAACGATCAAAATCAAGATCAAGAACATTTTTATAAAGAACAACACCGCCACCTAAATACTCCTTAATCATGACCCCACGGCTCACCTGGTCCTCGTTGTAACCAATTTGGATGCTCTTTATCTAACCGCTCCAATGACCAACCGGATGACTCCATAAAGTCAGTGTCGATTGTGTCACACCAGGTGAGAGAAGCCTCAGTCTGATGTTCTCTGAAAAAAATCTCTGCTTGGTCAGCGTTTGGAGGTATCCGAAGAGGTTCATTGGAACCTTGGCAATAAAACGTCAAGTAAGACATACGGTGTCCTTCATTAACGTATTCAATTTCATGCGCCCCTAAATAATTAGCGGGGAACAACAAAATGTCACCAGCCCTGCAAGGGAAATGAAGATTATCGGCATAAGGAAAAGTCACTCCCCCTCCGTCGGGGGTGTCTACCAAATGCAGGGTTGTACTAACCACGTTGTGAGTAGTTAATTCTGACTTCCCGACGATTTCATCCCATGCAGCGAATGAATACCCACAATCATTGTCATGATGCCCAAAGAGGTGCCCCATAGGGGCATCATAAACAAGCGCATGCCCACGGTTGCACCACCAAAGTTGAGAAAGAATCATCGGGTATTTTTCGATGTACTGCAAAAGTGCTGCATAACAAACATCTGCGGCTTGTCGCCAAAAGTCATCCCAGAATTCCACTTGTGGGGTTACTGGGGGAGCATGGACCTGGACTCTGATTGGATCCTGCCCATGGAACTCGATAGGAGTTCGGGTACCGGTTGCTTTGTTAACAACCTCATCCCCTTCAACCACATACTGATGCTCCCATTGACCTTTGCTAATAACCAACAACTCATCAATTATCTCTTTAGGGATTTCCATAGCATCCCGAATAAGAGCAATCCCGTTTTGGAAATGCTGAATCTCAGACATGGCCACCCCAATGATCAGGGATGTTTCTACTTGATAGCCATTGTGGATGACGATCATAAAATGTTTGAAGATCCCACCCTGAGGATTCAAGGAAGTCTTGATGGAGGGTTTTGACCCACGTTAATGAATTATCTACACGATGGTCACGATCTCTAATTGGGAGAACGTTCCCGCCACCTATTAAATGCGAGCCCTGCCCCCAAAACGTTAGATATGAGATCCTTCTGCTGCCTTCCTGGACAGGCGTTATTCCGTGAGTGGCTAAATAATTAGCGGGGAAAACTAAAACATCCCCTGCCTTTGTTTCTATTTCTAGATTGTCTAAGTAAGGGAAAACCATACTGCCCCCTTCCGAATCACAAAGATGCATCGTGGTGCTTACAACATTCTGTGCGGAAACTTCTGTGAAACCTGCAATCTTTTCATTTACTTGCCATGCATAACCAACATCATTGTCATGATGGGCTAGTAACCGTGCCCCAGGTTCATAAACCAATGAGTGCCCCCGACTACACCACCAAATCTGTGACATTAAATGTGGGTAACGCTCAAGATATTTAAGTAAGACACTCCAACAGACATCAGAAGCATACTTCCACCATTCATGATGTTCGTCACTAGCCTCAACAGGGGGTTGGTGGACTTGTACACGAACAGGCTTTTGGAGCACCACATCAATATTGTCAACTATCCCTGTGTGTGTGCTGATAAGTCGATCCCCATCTTTTTTATATTGAGCGTCAAATTCAGCATCCCGTAAATACAGCAACTCATCAATGATCGACTGAGGGACATCAATCATGTTCTTATAATGAGAAACCCCGTTCCCGTAGTGTTCAACCATGATATGAATGCCCTTCAGGTACTATGTACTGCTGATCTCGTGGGGGTAAAGTTTGGACAGCATATTGGTTCCCTCCGTGATACTTGATGTGATCAAAAACAAGTTCATCTAAACCAAACCCAGCACCCCACGCTGTTTGCAAACGGTAGGCGTCGTAAATAACAAGATCTCCTTGTTCCCAATCCCACCACTGCTGGTTATCAGGATCGACAACATAATCGAACACCCATTTAAAAAATTCCATAGGTTCAATACATTCTTCCTCAAACTCAAATGGGAGTTGAGGGTTGCCAAGGTTGGTTCCCGTGGAATGCAAAACAGGGTACGAGGCATACCAATGCAACTTAATAACAGGGTGAGGATATTGGGTAACCCCATCTGGCATGTAAGAGACTTGAGTTTCTTTTTTGTGTGCTTTCTTTAAAGGATCAACCCATGAAGATGGAAGAGCCTTAAATGCTTCAGACATGTCGACAAAACCCAAACCACCCGCCCCTTTCGGAGCAGTGAAGGTATGCATGTGGATGGCATTTGTTCTCAACAAGTGCTGTTTATAGGCATCATCCATATTCCAAAAAATCATTGTTTGCCGTGACGCTTTTTCTTGCCCAGGGTAAAGAACATCTCCTTTACCGGGTGGTTCACCGCCTGTCCCCACACCCTTAGCCATTTGTTCGAACCGTGTGGCAAAATTTTCGTTTCTACGAATGAATGAACCACTCAATGTGTATTCATCTATACCGGCTCTTTCCACAGGCGTAGTTTTAGTCAGATCCCCACGGTCTAGTTCTTCAAGGTCATACATCGGTTGGCCAAAACGTCGGTCGGCTGTAAGAAAGGCTTCTGTTGTGGCTTTACCCCGTGACCAATCCTCTAGCGGCTTCTCAGATATAGAAAGTGCTTGGGTTATGTCTGCAAAGTCTTGAACTGTCAGGTTTAAGCCCCTGAACGCCAAAACTCCTTCTTTAAATAGGAGCGCTCTGAATTCATCCGCACCATCAAGAATGTCTTCCACTCGGAGATACGAAAAGTTTTGGATTTTCATAAGAACTCCGTGACTGGGCGCTTCCCGTGTGGATCGCCTCTGAAACCCATACCGAAGTAATACCGCCCTCTTAGAAGCCTCTCATTTTTATTAAACCCACCTTCGACTGCATGCATTAAAGAAAATATGTCTAGAGCCAACAAATCCCCCTCATTCCATTGCAACCAAAACTGATTTGTTTCAGTTTCTATGTATTCATACAACCACGTTTTGAAATCAAAAAGAAGTCGCGGATCACACTCTTCTTCTAGGAATTGTTGCCCTCCGTTGGCATAAATATCGAAATCGTGTTCATAAACCGCCCCATAAGTTTCTCCCCATGTATTACTTTTCGTGATCTCTGACTCTTGCCATAAACGCCACATCTCTTTAGGGCGTTTACCGGGATCTTCTGGGGGAAAGGGTGTCACCGAACGAATCACATATCGCCCCGTGACAGGGTGTCCCATTGCCAATGGTTTAGGATCCACCACTATCGCATCAGATGTTTCAGGAACCGGGATCCAAAACGGTTCCCCTGCGGCAACTGTTCTGTAAGCCTGACTACGAAACCAGTCCATGTCCACTGGCATAAACCCTGGGACACTTACAGTTTGCACTTTGTGGGAAAACTCGTGGAAACGATCAGGCATCCTGTCATAAATCAACCCGCCGTCAATGAAACCAGTCCTCCCAACCCCTCTTTTTTTAGGGAACTTGTCCATCGACCACAACCCGTGCACGGGTGGATTTAACATCTCATTGTTTTCGTAGTGCCACGGATTCATTTTGGGAGATGAATGAGGGTCAACTCCGCTAGGACCTCTTGACTCTAGAAGAGCATCTTTCAATGAGGTTTTACCCATGTCTTCCATGACTTTGAACATGTGGTTGTAAGTAACTTCATATCGTGAAACATGATCATTAGGCAAAACCAAACCAAAGACGTCAGCCACAACATCTTTTTCTTCTTCGGTAGCATTCAACTTCGGGAAAAGCACAAGAGGGTGCTGATTAAGTATGCCTTCAAAATCCTCAGGGTATCTAGTCAGATCATCAAGTGTCACGTTGTCTAGAACACGGATCATTATGGCTCCTGAAGCGTTGGGTGCCCCTCATGTTTGGGGCCTATCTGCTCACCCTTTTCGTTTAGGCCAGTTCTGACACTCCCCATCCATGACCATGGCTGTTCTCTCATTTTAGCCGTTTTAGCATTCCCATACGATTGGCGGGAGGCCATCAATTGATCGTCATCCCAAATGTTCTTAACATCTAATTCCACATTGCACTGAAAATCGTCTTCAACGATCTGAAAAAACATAAATGGCATACCCTCAGGGAAGACAACTTCTTTGCCAGGAGTGGTCATCATCCAATTCATATTCACTTCGTCTGGCCACCAACCAGGAACCATCGCAGTTAACGGAACGGCGCCATCAATAAAATAATTAGGAGGGCCTGATAGCAGAACACTGTGCCCTGGTGGTGTGTTTATGGCCCACCCGACAGTGAAAGACATGATGCTAATAATGCTCGGGACAACAACATCGCGTTCGTACTCGTGGCCGTTCTCTAACGTGTGTGTGATCTTTTCACCGCTTAAGACTTTAGGGACCGTGTTCCCTCCATCCCATTTAACTACTACATCTTGTTGGAGTCTTAACTCCCAACCATTGACATTGGCGGCGGTTAAGGGCAGACACTTGTAGGCATGTTTTTTATATGTCGCGTCCATCCACTCTCGTCGCGGGCGACATTGAGTTATTTGAGGAGGGTTCTGGTGGGTCCGAGTCAGTGTTACTTTCATGAACTCGCTGACTGTACCTGTCCAGTTGCGTCTTCGATGCCTATTTGGGTTTCAAGAGTCAAGTTGTCTGAGCGGTGATTTAAATCGTTGTAGTCATACATCACCACTAAGGAATATTTGGTGCCTGTCTCGATCGGCAAAGATTGGTGGACGTAAGGGTAATTAGATGGGAAGACAACCATGTCCCCCGCATGTGGCGTGAATTTTATGTCTTGGTAAGGGAACACCAATTCGCCGCCTGTGTAGTCTTCGCCACAGGTATTGAAGAAAGCCACGACAGAAGTCGTGCAAGTGTATGAGAACCCGCAATCAGGATGAACCTGAAAATGTTGGCCTTCTTTGTATCTAACGAAATTAGGCGCTTCAAAGTATTCCAAAGTCCCAAGATTTAGGTTTTCGCAATAATGTTCCACGCAAGCATGGACTGGTCCCATAACTTCGTCGTAGATTTCTCGAGCGTCAGCGAATTCTTCAGGAGGGTTCGTGAACTGTTCAAACTTAATCCCTTTAGTGCCACCGTATTTGAAGTCAGAGCAGTCCCTGTAATCCAGCATCTCCTCCACGAAACCAACTCTGGCATTGTTCCATCTGAAAAACGGGTCGTCTTCAGTCAAGATCGCTTCTAACCGCTGTGGGTATGTTTGGTCACTTGGGAAAAGATTCTTGTAAAGAGTCATACAAGCACCTGGTTGCCCTATTTGATAAGCCTCAATGTCTTTCATTCTTCCCCTCCTAATTGGGTGATTGTGTAGAAAGATGGTGTTGTCCATCTGACACCATCAGTAACAGGGCGAACCCCATGCAAATAGTGGATGTCCCCTGGGTGGGCTACAGCCATTCCTTCTTCGATTGGTAAAACCATGCCATGCTCGGGATAATAAAAATCGCCGCCTTCGAAATCTTCATTCCAATAGATAATCGAATTTATGTCGTAAGTGGGAAACGGGTTAGGGGTGCCATCATTCAACTGTTTGTCAGCATGCGGCAATTGCTCATTCCCTGGTAGCCAACGGACAAGCACCGGCGGTCGTTTATGAACTGCGAGATTGAACTTATCTTCAATAGCGAACTGCATTTTTAAAATGTATTTATCAATCAACTTGAAAATCTCAGGGTTGATCTCTTCAAGAATTGAAGCGCTGCACATGCGATCCCACCAGTAAGAAGCATCGTAAATGCATTCACCATCTTCGTTGTATTCGGTCTCCCGTGGGTTATCCCATTCGTTGATCGTAGGTAAAAACCTTTGAATGATTCTGAGATCGACAGGGTCTACGAAATCATAGAGAACAAGAATGTTGTCAGATGAGTCCCCAAAATGGCCGGGTTCTATCAGGGATTCTTCCATATGGCCAAGTGTACACCTGGTTACTCTTCTTCAGTATCCTTTTCTTCCATCGCATACCCAGGATCCTGATAATGAATAAAGGACGGTGGGAAGTGAGGAGGGAAAAATGGCGGGAAAAATGGCGGGAAATGAGGTGGGAAGAACGGTGGGAAAAACGGCGGGAAGTGAGGAGGGAAAAATGGTGGAAAGAACGGTGGAAAGAACGGCGGGAAAAACGGTGGGAAGAACGGACTGTAATATGTGTAGTCCATTGAATGCCCCAACAACTTGATATCCCCAGCAGTATCTACCTGACTAGCGACCGTGTTTTCAAGGCTGCTGTTGTCGGTATTGGTTGTGCTTTTAGTACCTACAACCATCCCAGCGGAAACGATTTGAGAGTCAGCGTTAGTGGTCGTCTGCCCAACAATGTTGGGGATCTCGTCTTTACGTGGGAGATCTTGTTCTGAACCTGACTGCGCCATATCTCTATCCTACCTTTTCTTACTAGTCGTCCAAGTCACCTGTCACAAGCCACTCATCTGTGGCGATTTTTGTGATTGTGCAAGACGAATATTGGGCTCGCAATTTGAGCCCCGGAGTTGAACGTAGAGTCACACCAGACCCTGCCACTATTGTTGCTTGGGCGCTACCCACTTGCGCGACCTGTACAGAATCCCCAACAGCGAAAGCAACACTGCTGTTAGGTGGAACTGTTATTGATTGAGCGGAAGCGTTGCTGGTAGTAACCAACTTGCCTCGGTCCCCAATCACCAGGGTATACGCAGTCCCCGACTGGGCATTCAGATCGAGGCTGTAACGAACGTTACCTGTGACGTCAAAACCGTCACTATCAAGAACTGCTGTTTCTGTTCCACCAACGTCAAACCGGATTTTGTCCTCATCTGAAGATTCCTCAACTTGAACCTTGGTGTCACTATCAGCGTCTTGAATAATTGTCGTGTCAATATTGCCAGTGGCAGTATCTACATAAGCAGTGGTCGCCACTTTCGTGGAGTTGTCACTAGCCGATTGTGTCGTAGCAGTAATTCCGTCTGCGAGGACGACAGTTGCTGCGAGTGAATTCTGCGACAACTGGATGACACCATTAATGTAAACACTCTTGCCACTGGCGAGATCGATGTGTTCTGAAGATGTCCAAGCGTCAGTTGAGTCAACCCAGTTGAAGGTTTTATCGCTTGCGCCCTTCAGGGTGATTCCACCGCCATCAGCAGTGGTGTCACTCGGAGAAGCGACAGCGCCGAGTTCAATGTTCTTGTCATCAACTGTGATGGTTGTTGAACTGATCTCAGTCGTTGTTCCGTTAACTGTGAGGTTCCCCGTAATGGTGACAGTGCCATCAGCGGCTATTGTCATTCTTTCTGAACCGGCAGTGTCGAAACGAATAATGTCTTCGTCTGAGGATTCTTCTAACTGGATCTTGGTGTCGCCGTCAGCGTCATCTATTGATGTGATTGCGGCAGCGGCTGTGGTGGCTTGAGTATCCGTATATGCGGTCGTTGCTACTTTCGTGGAGTTGTCGCTAGCAGATTGTGTGGTTGCTGCGACGCCATCTGCGAGAACAACCGTGGCTGCTAGAGAAGTGCTAGTCAAAATGCTTGTGCCGCCGACGAGTATCCCCATGCTAGAAGCAAGGTTGATACCTGATTGCATCACGTCAGCGATTGTTGAGTCAGTTCCGTTTATCGAAACGCTCATACGGATTGTTCCGTCTTCGCCACCTGCTGCTGGATCTGAAACAAGACCCGTAATCATTCCGTAGGTGTTGTCTGAGCCACCGTCATCTTCACCCGTAAATTGGATTTGTCCAATTAGATCGCTAGCAGCCTGACTCCCACTGTTTCTTTCTAAGTAAAGAATTGGGCCAGCACTAGCACCACTATCAGTAGTGAGAATGTTTATTGAACTTCCGAAAGCACCAGTAATTCCTGTTGCAGAGAACTGGCTGCTAGTGAATGAATACTTGTCGCTACCAGCAAGATTTACTTTCATAACATCATCTGAACTCCAATAAAGTTTGGAATCAGAATCAGTGTCATAAACCTCAGTGATTTTTAGATCTATAGCACCATCACCAGCATCGTCGTAGGTCGCCGTAGCGCCGCTGTGAGAGCCGTTGGTGGCTAATTGGGCCCCAACTATGTCTTCAACGTTCTCCGTGACGAGAGCAAGGTCTATGGCGCCGTCACCGGAATCGTCGTATGTGGCTGTAATACCGGTGTGTGATCCGTTTGTTGCTAATTGTGCACCTGCAATATCTTGCACATTTTCTGAAACCAGAGCCAAATCGATAGCCCCATCACCCGAATCATCGTAACTAGCGGTGATCCCTGTGTGAGACCCATTAGTCGCTAATTGCGCTCCTGCGACATCTTGCGCCGCTTCAGTGAAATCAGTTACCGCTGTTGAAGCAACAGCAATCGTCGTATCAGAAGCAGCGGTTAAACGCCCATAAGTATCAACCGTGAAAGTAGGCACAGCCGAAGCGCTACCGTAAGAAGCGGCGGTAACAGCCGTTGCCGCTAAATCAATATCATCAGCGTTAACAACTATCCGTGCCGCACTAGCAGTCCCAACATTGATTGTGTTACCACTGCTCGCAAGACCCGTACCTGGAGTGATCGCCTGAGTACCTGTGAATTGCGTGAATGTAATATCGTTAGTACCCACAGTATGTGGATCACTTGTGGATGTTACAACGAAACCTTGGCCACCGTTCGTGCTACCAGAGAGCACATAAACTGATTCGCCAGGAATAATCTCGGCTCCAGCGCTACCATCAAAATCAACAGCACGAGTTAATACCCATGCGGCTGAACCGGAAGCGCCTTGAGCGGTGACATCATAAATACCGTTGTTAGCGGCAGTGGATTCGTCTTGGACAAGAATTCGATCGCCTGTGCTGGCGTTAGTGCCATCTACTTGCAAACGAACGTTTGAATCTGAGGTGAGTGTTGCTCCTACACCTGATGTCCCATTGCTGTAAGTCGGCGAGTTGGGGAGAGCGGCAGCGGTGCCCAACTTTACGGCTTCATGCCAGTGAACGACTTTCTCAGGGGATGCCCATTTAACACCAGCAGTTTGGGCGCTATCAGCGATAAGGACCTGTCCATTCGAGCCAACGGCAACTCGGTCGACAGTGTTATCGGCGGTTCCTAAAATAAGGTCACCTTTAGCGTCAACGAGGGCAGTGTCAATTGCACCTAACCCACCGTATGCAAGCGACGTCCAAGCGGTGCTTCCGTCACCGATCTTATACTTCCTAGTATCCGACTCAATGGCAAATTCACCGTTTGCCAAAGTCGGGTCATTAGAGGTCCAGTTGGATGCTGTGTCCCTTCTGAACTGAATTTTTGCTGCCATTTTGTTCTCCTAGAGTGACGCGCCGTTAGCGCCACCATCTGCTGATATTAGATAATGAACTGAGTCTGAAGCATTCCCACCATCAGCGTTAGTCGTCGATGGGATATTGCTTTCGTTCCAAGTGCTATCTGCTCTGAAATACAGAGACTTGTTTGTTGTGTCCACTGCTAAAGCGCCATCAGCCAAAGTGTCGGTTGGGGCACCTGAAGTGGTGAGAGTAATAAGACCAGCAGCACCCTCGAACGTATCGTCAGTTTTCAGGGCGTTTGCCGCTGAACGATACAAAGTGACATCACCGGCGCCAGAGCCGGATCCCCAAGTTAACTTTCCACCAGCATCAACTGCGATTCTGGCATTGGAGTCGCCAGAAACGAAAACGTCTATCGCTGTCGATGCAGCGGATGCAAATGTCTGAGCGGTTATCCGCTCTACAAACTTGGGCATAGCCTCAACTATTCCTCTTTTTAATTGGCCCCTGTCCTACCCCTCAAGGCAGTTATGGGGAATGGACTAACCGATAACCACCACTTTATATGCGCCGGATGCCGGAGCCGATGCGAATGAAACTGTCACCTGGCTGGTGGAGTTCCGTGTCACATTGGCAAAAACTGTGTCGTTAGTGGATGCGTCGTAAACCTCAACCATGACATCCATGGTTGACCTGTTATGTGTTATAGCGAACGATGTAGAAGAACCGTCACCGATAGTTGCAGTGACTTTTTCCATGATGCCAAGGTTTGCCCTGGCATCTCCAGCAGTAGAGGCTCCAGTACCACCATGGGCTACCGCAATGTCGGTTGCAGCCCATGTACCTGAGGCGATAGTGCCGACCGAGGTAAGTGATGAGGTCGTGACACCAGTCCCAAGCGTAGTTGCACTCAGGACCGAATTATTATTGATCTTAAATTCTTTACCCGCAGCAGCATTAACATGCTCGGAAAAATCCCATGAATCAGAATCGTTTTCCCACAGGATGGTTTTATCAGTGGCACCTTTCAGGGTGATACCGCCACCATCAGCGGTGATATCAGTTGGGGAGCCGATAGAACCAAGTTCGAGGTTCTTGTCGTCAACTGTGAGAGTGGTGGAGTTGACCGTTGTGGTTGTGCCGTTAACAGTCAAGTTCCCCGTAACAGTCAGGTGTTGCCCGATTGTCACATCATCAGGAAGACCGATAACAAGGGTTCCTGACCCATCTGTATAAGTAACTGATACTTCATCTGCTGTTCCCGAGATAAGGGCCCCAGCAACATCCTCTACGGCTTCTTGAAAATCTGTAACTTGAGTATTCGGAATCGCTATGTTGACATCAGCGGCAGCAGTTAAACGACCTTGAGCATCAACAGTGAAAGTTGGGATTGCAGTAGCGCTACCATAAGAGTTTGCGGTAACCGAAGTATCCGCAAGGTTAACTGTAATGTCTCCCTGGACCCCACCTCCCGAAAGTCCCGTGCCTGCCGTGACAGATTCGATGTCACCTTCAGCGAGGTTTATCCATGAACTCCCATTGTAAAAATTGAGGGTATTGTTCGTGGTGTTGTAGTACATCTGCCCAGTGACAGGCGTGCTAGGAGCGCTAGCAAGATTCTCTATCCGAGGCTTGATTAGTTGATTTTGATTTAGGTCAAGATTGACCAAATACTTCGGCATCTAGGCTCCTAGTAGCGTATAAAAAAACGATTCTCTACTAAGAAAGATACGCCTTTCCGCCGAACGATTGTGCGAAGGTAATCGTTAGTGCATCTGCACTCGTGTACGTCACGTCTCCGTAGCAGACATTCTCGGACGTATCGACCACAAAAACACTGGGCCTAAACCCAAGATTATGAGTTACCGACCAACTAGTGGAAGGTGTCTCTTGGGTGTGCGTATAGGCTGTCTGACCAGCAATAGAAGTTGAGACATAAGCCTGTGTTGCATAATTGTAAGAAGTGATGGGGGTCGTAGCAGGTGTGATATCCGCTAAATCCAAGGTCCCCGCAGTGGAATTTTGCGGAACACCAATGTTGTATTTGTTTTGCCCAGCGCCATCGATGTTTTCAGTTACCTCATAAGTAACACCACTTGGTTGAGTGGTTGAGTCATCAGTAGCAGTCAACGACACACTAAAAGTTCCAGAACCATTCAAAGTGCCCGTAACTAAAGTTGGAGCAACAATTTGATTATTAGATGAATCAGTCATCGTCGTTGAAGCAAGGAACGTAACATTGCCAGTGGCAGGAGTTGAGTTATCTGCCTGTAAATAGGTACCGGTTACGGTGATCGTTGTAAAAGCCATTAGTTTGTGTGTGTAACGTCGAGGGATAAGGAATGGTGACAGATGTCTATTTCAGGTTGCACATCTCTGACCACATCCACAACCCTGCATTGGAAAATATTTTTATCAGCGCCAGTCAAAGTCGCTGAATCAAGAGCAGCCAACAAAGACTCAACCAAGGTCACATCTTCAGACGCATGAGATTGCCATAAGTCAACTTGCATTTCTTGTGTCCGTGCAAGAACAGTCCCATCACCTTGGAGAACGGGCCCCCTGCCTAAATCTGAGGCAAGAGTAACAAACGGCAGCGCTGTCGAGTCGGGAGCGATATCTCTGAATACACCATTGATGCCGGAAATACTTGCGCTTGTTATTGCAGTTCTTACTGCTGCTCCAACGCTGGCCATTATCTACCTGCCCTTACTTCACGACCTATTGTCGCATAAGTCTTCTTTGGCATCTGCGTTCTTAGTTTCGCAGCCATTGCACGCTCTCCTGCCAAAAAGAAACGAGCAGTTATCGACCTGATCATGGTTAGGTTTTGAGGGTTACGTCTTTGCTCACGCCAATGCGGACGAGGTGGAACTTGAGCCCCTTGCGGAGTCATGTAACCTCGTTCCAAACGCAGTGCCGCTTCGTGTCTTGTGAAGACGTGCACGACAGTTTTACCAAACCCTTTAACAAATCGCCCCGTCTTTACCGACCGGCCTGGACGAACAGCGACAGAAAATTCAACGCTGTCTCTCAAATCCCCTGACTGTAATGCTGGAGGGGCTGGCGGAACCGATGCTTTTGTTTCTCCCTTGGTTGGGTGAATATATGTTTTACCTGTGCCCGCTTTGCTGTAACCAATTTGAATAGCGGTTTTGTATTTTTGGCCAATATGGCCACCCGCTTTAGGTAACGCTAAACCACCCCCGTTGTAAACGTTAATGGCGTTAGCGAGAATGGCATTTCCTAGATTCCGATGCTGTTTCGGGTAATTCCCGACTATCCCCGCTGTCATGTCCTAGCCCCTAGTAAAAAGACTCTGTAATGCGACGGGGTGAATTGGATCCCTGTGATGTCATAAGTGCCATTTAGAAGAGTGTTTAAACCTGAAACCACAATCTGATCGGCGTCTGTAATGGTTGTGGATGTTGGCACCCAAGCAATGGCTTCAGCCTGACTAGAGGCTTGGCCCTCGATACCTACATCTTCGGTGTTGCGAACCATGACACGACCCTGAACAGTTGTGTCACTATTGGAATATGTGACTTGCCCTTCTGCGTTTACCGAAGCAGTGCTTCTACTCCGAATTGTCAGAGTGTGAGATGCACCGCGCATTAGTAAACCCCTCTGCGCCTATACCTCCGCACCCAGCGGAGATCTTCCTCAGAGAAACCTGACGCTCCACCATTTGCAAATGTCATATCCACGCCCTCAGCCTTAAGGCGTTGCATGCCTTGAGCATCAGCAAGAATTTGAGACATTTCACGTGCCGTGACACGAAGCATTAATGCTTCCAACTGTTGCTGCTCGGTAGCACCCATGCCTGCTGTGTAAGAGACGAGAGCGCTGGTTCCTTGTGTCGTCGCAAAAATGCCGTCAATCCCCCACGTGTAAATATCGAAGTCAGTAAGAGTTTGAGTAGTTTCAGATCCGAGGTCACCTATCTTTAAAGACGTCACCGAAATAACCGGGTATTCCTTTAAAAATATTTGATGTTGGTTCCTCTGAAGGATGTGCGCTTCATCAGTGATAGTCGTACCAGTTAAAGATCTGTTGAGTATCCCTGACAACTCACGCTCTAATGCGCCAATCATCGTATTAGCGGCTGCTTGCTCTCCTGTGGTGAACGTCTTGTTCATGTAAGTGGCAAGATCTTGATAAGTGATGATGGCCATGTTGCTAGCCTACGCTTTCTTTGGGCACTAGTCGATTAGGCTTCGCCTGCTTCAAGGATTCTTTTCGCCCTGAGGATCAATAAACGCTCTCTTGTGCTCTTTCCTCCCCAAATTCCGTAACGCTCATTATTCTCTAATGCGTACTTTAAGCAATCATCAACTACTGGGCATGTGGAACACATAGCCTTAGCCGCTTTAAGCGATTCTGTGTCCCCTGGCGATGGGAAAAATATTGACGGGTCGTCACAAGTTCTGCAAGAAGCGTCTTTCTGATATTGGGGTCGCTCGATTGCTAGTATGCGATCAGAATTGTCCCAGCCAGCCGATTCGACTCTGGGCATTGAGTAATCATCGCCCCAAGCCATACTTCTATTTTGGCATGACCGTTTTTGTGTAAACGGCTAGTCAAATGGCCGTTTATGTACCTTTGTGCGCCCTGTTACTGGGTAACCAGTTTTTTCGCCCAACAATGCTTAGAAGGATTCCAATGCTGTGGGCCAGAGGTGTAATAAAGCCAACTGGCGACGCCCGTATTCGCCTCTAAGTCGAAGATGTCATAGCCTTCAAAACCGGCGAGGGAGCGACGAAGATCCCAATACTTATGCAAGTGCTGGAAGGCGCCTTTGGCATGTGCCCAAGAAACAGCGGAGTTATAAGTATCGTCTGGAAGAGCAGAACTCTCACAAAACGCGACAGCCAAAGCCCAATCCCAGTCTTCTTCTAAGAAGTACCACTGAACATATTGCTCCAAAGTCGGCGGGTCTTCGTAGTGCATATTCATGTCTAATGCGGCTTCTTTGTCAGGGTTGTCGATCATCCATTTCCATTGACGATCGTTCATCCATAAACGAGTGGCCTTTTCATTTCCACCGATTGCAGCGATATGTGCTTTGCGAGTCATAGGGCCATAAATCCCATCAACCCAACGCATTCCTAAATCTCTTTGAAGTTCAACAATATGCGGGCCTTTTTCCATTTGGTAATACTTACGGCTCATATTTTCAGGCAAAGGATCCTCATACTCAACAACTTCGATCGTGTCCTCAACCTTAAAAACTTGTTTTGGTTGTTTAGGTTCAGGGACAGTAGTAGTAGTTGTTGGCGGCACCGTGGTTGTAGTAGTTGTAATCTGTGAAATCCAATCCCAATACAACTCGCTTGGTTCCTCAACAGGAGTAGCAGGGACTGCACCGCCCCCGTAATAACCCCTAAATGATTCTTCGAAATTGCTATCAGCCACAGCAACGCTGTCTTCTGGCGATAACTCTTCATAAACGGCTGCAACAACAATCGAAATCGTTACTAATGCAACCAAACGGAACGAAAATCCTCTAAACATTTCTTTCATGGATCAAACAACCCCCTCTTTGGTTTAAGTCTTGCTGTAAGGCCGAGGCTTGTAGCATCAGCCGGATTTAAGTGTTTCCAATCGTGGTGGGCTCTGCATAGAACCTGGCAATTGTCAGGATCTAACCAACCCCCGCCACGACCCCTCCCGATGATTTCATCTACATCTAGAGGACCCCAACACTCTACATCGGGAACTAGATGTTTTGCAACACATTTGTACGCATCTCTTTCAAGAACTTCTTCTCTCACGTTCTTGCGTGCTGATAACTCAGCCTTGCGCCTTGCGCTGGCCCAGTTAAGTGGTTTTTTTCTCTTCAACGGAGTGTTACGTCGTAGAGGTCCCCCTCTTTTCAAAGATAGACTCCTGGTGTGGGCATCATTATCTTCCTCTCTATCGGAATAGCAGCATTTTTACTACTTTTGATTGCAGCAATTCATTACTACCAGTTCCGATGCTGGATTGAAAAAGCGGAACAAGCCGCTAAAGAAGACCCTTTAGAAGAGCCTCTTATGTGAGGCTGCTGACATCTGTTGTTTTTCAACAGGCCGCACCACCTTTGCCTCCATATCAGGCATCCCCGCAGATTCAATTGGCAATATGCCGTGCTTACGGGCGATTTCTGGATCTATACGTTCGCCTTTACGGGCGACAAGAACCTTTGCTCCATATTCGGATGTTTCAAAGAGATCACGATCAAGAACAACCGTCTTCCGTGCCTCTTTAGTGTCTTTGAGTTCCATAATCTTTAAACGTACCAGAAAATAGAGAAGACCGGGCCGAAGCCCGGTCTTCTTAACCCCCTATTGCTAAGGGTTATGTGGGTGCTGGCTAGATGCCTGTCACCGTGCAGAATGACTCTGGGCGCTTCACTGCAAGAGCGATGCGCTCTTCGGCAAGAATTGCGATTGCATTCCTTACGAAGAAGTCACTGTGGTTTTCGGATACCCGAATGTTGCCCTCCATGCGGTCATAGAGAGTTGCACCAATTCCGAAGGAGCCCATTAGAGCGGTACCTTCAGTGATTGCTGCGGTCTCAACGACCGGAAGACGCCAGAGGCGAGATTCGGAACCAAGAGCAACGGAAGCAGCCATCATGTGACGGTTGTCTCCATCTTTCTCAAGTTCGATGCCCTCAAGGTCGTTCGGGTGGACGATGATGCCAGTTGCCTCGTAGTAAGCGAGAGCAATCTTGGTGATCGCCTTACGCAT
>MDTE01167686.1_pt1 | contig 57759 bp, 55 predicted proteins | sample 811231 | NCBI WGS metagenome assembly MDTE01 (sample SAMN05326651, study PRJNA326480) | marine metagenome | isolation source: seawater | place: Indian Ocean: Red Sea | collected 2010
ATGGGTAAAGGCGTTATACCAGATGATCATCCATTATCAATCGCGCCAGCACGTTCTACTGCACTGCAAGAAACAGACTTGGTATTCCTTGTTGGTGCGAGGCTCAATTGGATCATGCATTTTGGGTTACCACCGAGGTTTAATGAAAATGTACGAGTTATTCAACTGGATATCTCACCAGAGGAAATTGGTACAAATGTACCCGCTGAAGTAGGCCTTGTGGGTGATGCCAAAGCAGTAATGGGACAGATTAATGCTGTACTTGAACAATCTCCATGGTCATATCCTCAAGAAACAACTTGGTGGACACAACTGCAAGCAAAAGCAGAAGAAAATGTCCAATCTGTACAAGCCATGGAAGCTGACGATTCGTCACCAATGAACTACTACCATGTACTTGGAGCAGTTCGAGATGCTTTGCCAAAAGATGCAATCATCTCGAGCGAAGGTGCTAGCACAATGGACATTGGACGAACTGTGCTGCCAAATTATTATCCAAGACACCGATTAGATGCCGCAACGTTTGGGACAATGGGAGTAGGGCTTGGGCAAGCAATCGCTGCCGCTATAGTGCATCCCGACAAAAAGGTTGTCGCAGTAGAGGGCGACTCTGGATTTGGTTTCAGCGCCATGGAAGTGGAAACGGCGTGTCGCTATCAACTACCTATCACCTTCATCATTGTTAATAACAATGGAATTGGAGGAGGGCCCTCAAAACTTGATCCTGACCGTATACCACCAGGTGCATACACACCCAATGCTCACTATGAACAAATTATTGAAGCTTTTGGTGGAAAAGGATTCTATGTAACAGAGTCTTCAGAACTGCAAGGAACTCTCGAAAAGGCGATCGCAATGGATGAACCTACAATCGTCAACATTATGATTGATCCTAAAGCTCAGAGAAAACCACAGAAATTTGCATGGCTCACGAGATAATTTTCCAAATTATCTGGACACCGAGGTGATATGAATAACGAGTGGGGACCAGATTTCAGTAGCCTTACTGTCTCAGTTGTCGAAGAAGCATGCCAGCAATCAATTGAACTCTGTGACAAAGAAATTTCACAAATTATTGCGCTTAACAAGGCTGATCGAACATTTGCAAATACTATTGAAGCCCTTGAATCTGCTCAAGATTTAATCGGTCAAGCAGCAGGGCAATATGGGTTTATGGCGTATGTCTCAGACAATGAAGACCTTCGAAATACCGCCCGTGATTGGGAAGCAAAACTAGAGCAATACTTGCTTGATTTATCCTTCAGAGAAGATATCTACCAAGCTATCCAAGAATACGGAGAAAACGATGAATCACTGGACTTGGAGCAACAACGACTACATGAGCACATCTTAAGAGACTATCGCCGCAGCGGCTTTGAATTACCTAAAAAAAAGCGTGCGGAACTTAGGGTTCTCTTAGACCGTCTAATAGAATTAGGCGTAACTTTTCAACAAAATATCAACGAATATGAAGATGCTATCTTTCTAGAAATTGATCAACTTGAAGGACTTCCACAAACCTACATAGAAGGACTACAGAAAGAACATAAGGAAGGGGGCAAGGAACTCTACCGCATTTCTTTAGACTATCCTGAGTTACACCCATTCCTCGCAAATGCAAAATCAGCTGAAGCACGAAAAGCGATTTTTCTGAAAGATCAACTAAAAGGTGGAGATGGAAACGTTATAGTTCTTGAAGAAGCACTCCAAGTAAGAAAAAAAGTCGCACATCTTTTAGGGTACAAATCTTGGGCGGAATATATTTTGGAAATCCGTATGGCAAAAAATCCTCAAAGGGTTTCAGAATTCTTGACAGATCTTGAAGAAAAAATAAAGCCCAAAGCACAAGCAGACCGGGAATTAATGGGGATAGCAAAACAAGAAGATAGTGGTGAAAGGGAAGTGAACATTTGGGACTGGCGCTATTGTCATAACTTACTAATGGAATCCAAATATTCCATTAATGAATTTGAGGTAGCAGAGTACTTTCAATTAGATGCATGTTTAAAAGGATTGTTTGATATCTGCCAAGAATTATTAGGCGTTAAATTTATAGAAGTTCCAGATGCAAAACGGTGGCATAAGGATGTTCTTACATTTGACGTCACGGAAGCTAACGATAATAAAGTTTTTGCTCGGTTCCATATGGATCTTTTCCCAAGACCTAATAAATATGGACATGCCGCGGCATTTACGTTACGTAGTGGCCGTGTATTGAAAGACGGATCCTACCAACGCCCCCTTAGTGCAATAGTCGCAAATTTCACAAAACCAACAAACTCGACCCCGTCCCTATTACGACATAGTGAGGTCGTCACACTATTCCACGAGTTTGGGCATATTCTGCACCAAACTCTGACAAAATCTCATTACTTGCGTTTTAGCGGTACCCGAACCGAACGAGATTTTGTCGAAGCGCCCTCCCAAATGTTTGAAAATTGGGTTTGGCACCGGGATGTTTTAAAGAAATTTGCTTTTCACTTTAAAACAAAAGAGGCTATCCCAGAAAAAGTTCTTGATTCAATGCTCGCTGCTCGTCAATTAAGTTCAGGCGTCACGACACAACGACAACTTTTTTTCGCAAATTTAGATTTTAAATACCATACAGAAAACTTCACTGGGAACAGCACAGAAACTGCTAGGGAATTGCATACAATAACTGGGTTCCCATTCCCTGAAGGGACACATTTTCAATCTGGATTTGGTCATTTATTTGGGTACGATGCTGGCTATTATGGTTATCTCTGGTCCCAAGTGTTCGGCGAAGATATGTATACTCGATTTGCCGAAGCTGGACCCTTAGACAAACAACTTGGTTCGGTTTACCGAGAAACCATTCTAGAACGAGGCGGGTCTCTAGACGGAGATACCCTAGTCAAAAACTTTTTAGGACGAGAACCAAATAACAAAGCTTTCCTAAGAAAATTAGGTGTCTAAGTAGCGTTGTGACGCATTGGAGCGATATGTCTTTACATGAGCAAGATGATCAACCTGAAAATTGCAACCTAACTGGGCAAGTAGCGATAGTGACTGGTGGCGGCCGGGGTATTGGCCGAGCCTTTGCCCAAGCCCTAGCAAAAGTTGGGGTAAAAATAGTGGTTACTGCACGAACAAAACACGAACTCGAACAGACTGTCGAACTCATCCAATCCTCTGGTGGTCAAGCAATTGCAATCCCTGGGGATGTGTCAGAACCATCAACAGTTGAACAAATAGCTAAAATCACTGAAAAGAAATTCGGTACCGCAGATATTTTGATTAACAACGCAGGCATAACCGGCCCTGTAACTAATGAATGGGATGCTGATCCCAGCGACTGGTGGCGCACAATGGAGATCAATATGCGAGGGACGTACCTTATGACTAGAGAGATACTACCCAGTATGATTTCTCGAAATCGTGGGCGTATTATTAACCTCACTAGTGCCGTAGTCCTGAAAACTTATCCGTACTTCACATCTTATACCGTTTCGAAAGCGGCTATCATTTACTACACACAGAATTTGGCAAGGCAAGTCAAAGATCAAGGCATAAGTGTTTTTGCATACCACCCTGGTGGTCCGGAAACAGAAATGTCTCGTCACCTGGCAGAATCATCAGAAGTTCACGATTCTGTGAGAGAAATATTTAAAAAAATGTATGAGAACGATGCAAATACACCAATGGAAATTCCGGTGCAAGATGTATTGATGATGGCTTCAGGGCAATCTGACCCTCTAACAGGACGTTTCCTCATGCATACTGATGACCAAAAAGAGATGTTGACAAGAATAGATGAAATCGAAAGAGATGACTTATACGTTCTAACTAGAAGGACTTAGTGAGCTTACGGTTAAATGGCATCTAGGCTTATAATTTAATCATGCAAGGAACCTACAAAGCACTCGAATCCTATAAAACAGAAACAGGGAATTCTTTGCGACTAGTTGCAAAAGAAATCTCAGACCTCCCCGAAGACGATCTTTTAGTCAGAGTACAGTACTCATCTTTGAATTATAAAGATGCGATGTCTGCAAAAGGATTTCCTGGAGTCACTAAAAATTACCCACACACTCCCGGCGTTGATGCTGTTGGAACAGTCATAAGGGATAAGAGCAACGCTTTCACTGAGGGCGACGAGGTTATAGTCACTGGGTTTGATTTGGGCGTTAATACAGCAGGTGGTTTTGGAGAATACATCCAAGTACCGTCCAATTGGGCCATTAGGCTACCAACTGGTTTATCTGCGAAAGATTCTATGATCTTAGGAACAGCAGGGCTGACAGCAGGCCTTTCAATTGAGGCCTTGGACTCTTTTAGAGGTATTACAAATACAAAATCGATTGTGAGTGGCGCTACAGGTGGAGTCGGATCTGTGGCGGTGAAACTACTTTCTCATCTAGGGTCTCAGGTTACTGCAATTAGTGGGAAAAATTCCCAACACAAACTTTTAAAATCCTTAGGTGCTGAGGAAATATTATCGAGAGAAAACTTCCAAGAAAATGTAAGGAAGCCCCTTGGAAAAGGTGTTTGGGATATTGGGGTTGATGTTGTAGGAGGGGAAATACTATCAACAATGCTAGCAGCCATAAACCCTGCTGGTGCGGTTGCCTGCAGTGGCTTAGTTGGGGGAGCACAATTTGAATCCTCTGTATTCCCTTTTATTCTTCGCGGCATAGCTCTCCTAGGTATTGAATCTGTTGCGACATCACTTGAAAAAAGACAAATTATTTGGCAGCACTTTGCATCTGACTGGTCTATTTCGTTAACTGACCTTGTGAAAGAGGTCGATTTAGAAAATTTAGAGCCTGAAATAGATTTGATAATTGGCGGAAATCAAGTTGGAAGAGTTCTAGTAAAAATTTAAATTATCGTCAGTGAAATGACGATAATTCCGTGCTTTGACTCCAACCCTTAATAACGCATAAAAACAACGAGGTGCCGCTTACTTCAACTTAAAACCAATATTGAGTTCCTTAAGCGCACGTAAAAAGAAATGTGGATGATGCTTAAAATCATTCTCCCCTTCAATAAACCACATTTTTTCAACTCGGTCAGTTAAAACCTTAAACGCATAATAAAGCTCTCTTCGCGCAAGTGGAGCACCTAGACAATAATGAATACCAGCACCAAAAGTAAGATGTGCCATTGGATTTTTTCGATCCAAATCAACTTCATCAGGATTTTCAAATCTTCGCTCGTCACGATTTGCTGCAGCATACCTAGTACCTACTGCCGCACCGGCTGGAATTGTCACACCGTGCAAAGTCACATCTTTTTTTGCTACGCGTGAAAGCATTTGTACCGGGGACTCCAAACGGAGAACTTCTTCAACAAACACACGGAGATATTTATCAGGGTCTGAATTTAATTGCTCCCAAATATGAGGGTTCTCAATCAAAATTTTGGCACCTTCTGAAATAGCATTTGTAGAAGTTTCTGAACCACCTACAAAGGTGTCGGACATAGTTTCTGCATGTAATTCGTTATCGGTGAGTGTACGACCCCACTCAGGAATCTCGGTATTTACCAAATCGGAAAGCAAAGTCTCATCAGGCTCTTCACGTAACTTTTCGAAAATCGGTTGGAAATAGTGTTGCGCTTCTATTTGCTGCAACACACACTCCTCCTCTTCTTCGGGACTTTGCATCAAACCAAACCGACGTACCCAAGCATCAGTCCAATCCTTAATACGCCAAATATCCTCTTCACGTGCACCCATTTGTCGACCGATAACAATTAGTGGCAAAGGAACTGCAAACTGTTGCACCCAATCACATTTTCCATCTTCAGCAAAATCGTCAAATAGTCGTATAGCAACTTCCTCAACATAGGGATCCAAATTTTTGATTTTCCCAGGCCTAAAGGCTTGATCAAACATATTCCTCATTTGTCGATGATTTGGATCATCTCGACCAGCCAAAGTTGCTGCAGGAGTCCAGCCCTTCTCTTCAAATAATTTTTGCATGCGAATTTGCTGCTCTGTAGGCTGAGGGGCTTCACCAGAGGATTTAGTATCCCGCTCATTACCAAAGTTCTCTGTGTCCAAGAGTACTGCTCGCAAATCTTCAAATCGCGAAATGACATACGTACCGGTTGAAGGATCTTGGTAAACTGGAGACTCATCTCGAAGAGACTGATAGTAGTCATATGGACAATCCTGAACATCAGGGTCAAACCAAGAAAAATCCTCGGGGGTTTTTGTATCTTTTTTATTATCCGTCATGAAAACCTCGTAAAACTTTATCTGTGACAATTGCATGAACAAGAAGCCAATGCAAGCAATAACACGTAAAATCACAGAATGAATTTGAAAACATATATTAACAATGTTCCGAATTTTCCAGTCGATGGTATTTTATTTCGAGACATAACACCTTTACTCAAAAACGCTGAAGCTTTCAAATATGTAATTAGAGAACTAGGGGACCATGCAATTCAAAATAATGCTGCATTAATTGCGGGAATCGAATCACGAGGCTTTCTTTTTGGAACAACAATTGCGCATAACTTAGATCTTCCATTCATTCCTATTCGGAAACCAGGAAAACTCCCCGGTCCGATTTTATCTGAAGAGTATTCACTCGAATACGGAACAGGCCAACTAGATATTCACACCGATGCGTTAGAAGCAGGAACGCGTACATATTTAATCGATGACTTACTTGCAACAGGCGGAACAGCAATGGCCGCAACACATCTTATTGAAAAACTGGGTGGAACTTTAATTGGTGCCGGTTTCGTTATTGAATTAAATGATCTAAAAGGGCGTTCTAAACTTGAAAAGTACAACGTTAAAAGTTTAGTAAGTTATTGAGAGCACTATGACAAAAATCCTAAATCAAAAAGAGATCTCTTTTGGACTTTGGTACGATTTTCGTAATCCCCCTTCGACACAAAAGGATGACTCAGAAATTTACAGGAAAACCTTACAACATATTGCCTATGCTGAAGAACTTGGCTTCGACAACATCTGGACTAGTGAACATCACTTTATTGATGATGGTTACTCCCCATCACTACTACCCATCTGTGCAGCCATAGCAGCTATCACTAAAAAGGTACGAATCGGAACAAATGTCCTCCTTCTACCTTTACATGACCCTCTTAGAATAGCCGAGGATGCAGCTACTGTTGACGTAATTAGCGATGGCCGATTCGATCTTGGAGTAGCTGCTGGTTACAAATTAGAGGAATTTACCGGGTTCGGAATTTCTAGAAACTCGCGTGCACAACGTATGGAAGAGGCAATTCAAGTCATTAGGAAGAGTTGGTCAAAAGAAACTTTCACATTCGAAGGAGATTTTTATCAATACACAGATGTAAACGTGACCCCGAAGCCTGTTCAAGATCCCATGCCACTATGGATAGGGGGTTTTGTAGAACCGGCAGTAAGAAGGGCTGCGAGATTAGGCGATGGTCTCTTAGCCGCAGCAAACGTAATTCCAACTTTTTCAGATGAATGGGATAAACAAAGCAAAGGATTACTTCCAAAAAGAATTGCAATCACTACACCCTGGGCATTGATAGCAAATGAACCAGATATAGCTTGGGAAACAATAAAAGATTCGATTTTCTATCAAAGAAATCACTATGCGGAATGGTTTGCAGCGGCAGGCCAACCAAGGCATCCCAAATTTGGAAATCCTGAAGAAATACGGATGCTTTTCCCCGACATCATCGTGACACCCGAACGAGCACAAAACATTATTGAGTCACTAAGTTCGGAACTTGATGCGAGTCATTTTTATTGGTGGGCAATACCGCCGGGAGTCGATCCGAATCTAACGTATGAATCTATGGAATTGTTTGCTAATCAGGTTTTTGAGAAGAATAGTGACAATTAAGAAAAAATTTTTACCCATTGAAATTTTTAAAGGAGAAGGTATAAAAATACTCGATCAATCTCTATTACCAGAAAAAAAAACTCGCGTATTTTTGAAAGACACACAATCAGTTATACAAGCAATTCAATCCTTACAGCTGCGCGGAGCTCCACTAATTGGAATAGCAGGTATTTGTGGACTCGCAATAGGTTCATCGGAATATGGAACAGGAAAACAAGCACTTGAAAAAGTTGCAAAACAAATCATGGGGAGTCGACCTACCGCTAATGAACTAGGTCTGTTAGTCACAGAGGCGCTACAGAAATGCCTCGAACTAGTACCAAGAAAACGAAAACAGTTTTTATGGAATTTCGCAGAAAAAAAACTGGGATTACAAAAACAAAATGATCAAAAAATTGCTGAACTAGGAGCAACTCTATCTGGAATCAATGGAAATGTCTTAACTCATTGCAATACCGGACCACTGGCCACAGGAGGGAATGGCACGGCGTTGGCAATCATTCAAAAATGTTGGCAACAAGGGAACCTTGACAGATGTTACGCAACAGAAACACGTCCGCTTCTTCAAGGAGCAAGATTAACAATGTGGGAGCTAGAACAGATGGGTATACCTGCAACTCTTCTCCCAGATACTGCTGCTGCATCACTAATAAGCTCTGGAGTGATTTCTGCAGTAATAACTGGTGCAGATCGAATCGCTATTAATGGGGATACTGCAAATAAAATCGGTACTTATGGCTTAGCTGTCCTTGCGAATCGCCATAACATACCTTTTTACATTGCTGCACCAACTACCACCATCGACAAGTTTTGTGCTACTGGAAAGGACATCCCAATTGAACATCGCGACTCTTCAGAAGTAGGCGGTTTCCGAAAAGAACGGTGGACAACTAAAAAAATAGAGGCGTACAATCCAGCATTTGACGTAACACCAGGAGATTTAATTACTGCAATAATTACTGAGTACGAAATACTGAATCCTCCCTATCAACAACCTATCAAAAAAGTCACGGAACATAATTTATACGGAGAGAAAGACGATGTCTGAACCTGCACATGATTTTTCAGATATCCGATTAGCTGTAATCGGCGGATCTGGCTTCTACACGATGCCAGGGCTTGAAGAAATACAAGAACTACGCATCGAAACACCTTACGGCCTACCTAGTGCTCCAATCATCTCAGGGAAACTGTTAGACCAACGGATAGTTTTCCTCGCACGTCATGGCGAAAATCATCAGTTGCTCCCTTCTGAAATACCTCAACAAGCAAATATCTGGGCTCTCAAATCTATTGGAGTAGAACGAATAATTGCAGTATCTGCGGTTGGTTCACTCCGAAAGGACTACAGTCCCAAGGATTTTGTCGTTCCAGACCAACTAATAGATCGCACATCAGGCAATAGACCTGCAACCTTTTTTGGAAACGGAATTGTTGCTCATGTGAGCATGGCAGAACCTTTCTGCAAAGTTTTACGAGAAGATATAATTGAAGCGATTACTACATCAAAGGAAATTTCACACAACACAGGTACATACATCTGCATTGAAGGCCCTACTTTCGGAACAATTGCAGAAAGTCACCTTTTTCAAAAATGGGGCGCAAGCATAGTTGGTATGACAGGGTTACCAGAAGCGAAGCTAGCGAGAGAGGCCGAGATCTGTTACGGAATGCTTGCAATGGTAACTGATTACGACTGCTGGCAAGAAGGACAAAAACCTGTTGAAGCAAATACTGTTGCTAAGGTATTAGTGTCAAACGTTAAAAAAAGTCAAAAGGTCGTGAATGAGCTTGTATTACAGCCATATAAGCCCCGCAATTGTTCATGCAAAAATTCATTAGATAATGCATTAATCACTAATATGAACTCAATAGACCCTGAAGCTAAAAAAAGATTACTTCCCTTGTTAAAAAACAAGGATGGAGACAAATAGAGTGGCCGTTTTAATTTCCGGATGGGTTGCCTTAGATGATATTGAAACACCACATGGGAAAGTAACAAATTCATTAGGTGGATCTGCAACTTGTGCAGCACTCGCAGGAGCAATCTTCACGAAGGTGCGCTTACTTGCAGCAATTGGGTCTGATTTCCCATCGGAGATGTTAGAGCTACTCCAAGAAAAAAATATCGACCTCTCTGGTTTAGAACAAATTCAAGGCGAAGAAACAAGCCGGTGGCGGTGCCGCTATTCGGAAGACATGAGTACACGAGATACTCTTGAAACTAAATTGGGCGTCAACAGCTTTTGGCAACCTCAACTACCCCAAGGATGGGAAAATAGTGAGTTTTTATTCACTGCGGCAGCTGATCCTTCACTGCAACAAAACCTAATTCAAACTGTTGGTAACGCAAAAGCAACGGTCATAGATACAATTGCATATTTTTTGGAAGCATCACCCCAAAACGTTATTACCGCGATGCAAAAAGCAACTTTTGCCTGTATTAACGATGAAGAAGCAAAACAACTTACTAAAAAGTCGACCATTCTAGAAGCAGGGCAATTTTTACTTGATCAAGATATAAACGGCACAATCATTAAGCTGGGGGAATACGGTGTAATTTCACTGACAAAAGAAGATCATTTTGCAGCCACTGCATTTCCCATCACTCAAGTCGTTGATCCCACAGGTGCTGGAGATACATTTGTTGGAGGGTTTCTTGGATCTTTAGATGAAGAAGGTATAGTCACAAGGGAATCGATACGGAGGGCAATTTTGTACGGATCAGCAACCGCATCGTTTGTCTGTGAGGACTTTGGACCTTTGCGTTTATTAACGCTGACCCGCCATGAAATAGAAGAACGCTACCAAGCACTTAGAAAAATGACTTTCGTAGAGGAAATAGCGTAATGGCAGCCAAAGAGCTTAGATGGGGTTCGGTGCGAACACGTAAAAAAAATGAACAGATTATAGAACTACATGACCGCAACACAATTCGTGAATTACTGAATACCGAACGAAACTATTCGGCATACGCACTAGGTCAACTGGATACGTCTCTACTTGAAAAAACAAAATGGTTCAATCTAACAAACGAGACAAATAAAAAAACCGGCCTCGTCATGCATAGCAAAGGAGGATTAGGGGAGGCGACAATGACCTTTGGCGATCCTTATGCAATTGAAAAAATTCTACGCGTACACCCCGGACCAGCTCTTACATATATGAGTTGTCAGCCAAAACACCTTGAGGCCATTCAAAAAACACATCACCTTTTCAATAAGCAAGAAATGCTAAGACTAACAGTTGATCGAGAAAACTTTAGGCCAGACCATAAAAATGTCCAAGTAAAACTTTCTGGACTAGATGTTCATCGGATTAACCAACTGTACGGAGCTGAAGGACGACCAACTTATTACCAAGCTGAACATATAGACGAAGGTGTGTATTACGGGATAATTAACCATGGTCAGTTAACAGCAATTGCTGGAACACATATCGTCTCAAGGGAAGAACAGGTTGCAGTCGTCGGAAATGTCTATACGCTCCCAAGATATCGCGGACAGGGACTCGCTACAGCTGTTACAAGTTCAACCACTGAAGAATTATTGAAATTCTGCACAACTGTTGTTTTAACAGTTGACCCCAAAAATGACCCAGCCCTAGCGGCATACAAACATCTTGGATATCTTGAGAGAGATACCATCATCGAAACCAATGCGCGACAACACTTTGGCGTGAATCTACGCGCATTTGGTTTACGTTTACAATCAAGACTTACAATCTGAGGCGACACTATGATTTTAAAAAGGTACAACATTGACTAAAGCTGAACTCCCACCACATGACGTTAATAATTTAGAACTCGCTGAAGTAGGTGAACAGCGTATTTCATGGGCTGAAAGAGAAATGCCCGTATTGAGACAAATACGTGAAAGATTCTCAGGGGAGAAACCTCTTGCAGGTATACGCATTGGAGCGTGCCTACATGTAACCACAGAAACTGCAAACCTCGTTTTAGCTTTACAAGATGGAGGAGCAGAAGTACGTCTTTGCGCAAGTAATCCCCTTTCAACACAAGATGATGTTGCAGCAGCATTAGTAACTAAGCATCATGTTTCAGTTTTTGCAAAAAATAATGAAGATAATGAAACATACTACAATCACATCAAAGCGACAGTTGATCATCAACCGCATGTCACTATGGATGATGGGGCAGACTTAGTTGCAACTTTACATCGAGAAAGACGTGAACTTCTCCCACAAATAATAGGTGGAACAGAGGAAACCACTACTGGTGTTATCCGACTAAAAGCTATGGCTGCTGAAAACGCTCTTGAATATCCGATTGCAGCAGTAAATGAGTCTGATACAAAACACCTGTTTGACAATCGATATGGAACGGGCCAATCAACCCTTGATGGGATAATTCGCGCAACTAATGTCTTGTTATCAGGAAAAACAGTGGTTGTCGCGGGATACGGTTGGTGTGGCCGTGGACTTGCTACAAGAGCCCGTGGAATGGGTGCAAAAGTAATAGTTACTGAAATAGATCATCTTAGAGCCCTAGAGGCAACAATGGACGGGTTCGAAGTTCAGACTATGGAACATGCAGCTAAAACCGGTGATATCTTTATAACCGCTACAGGAAATCGAGATGTTATTGGTCCAGGCATCTTTAAACTACTGAAAAATGGAGCAATGCTTGCTAACAGTGGACATTTCGATAATGAAATCGATGTAAAAAATTTAGAAGAAACCAGCGAAGGAAAGCGCCAAATTCGTGGATCAGTTACTCAATACAATCTCAATGACGGCCGAAAAATATATTTACTAAGCGAAGGAAGATTGGTTAACCTAGCTGCTGCAGAAGGTCATCCAGCTTCTGTAATGGATATGTCATTCGCTAACCAAGCACTTGGTATAGAATGGCTACTTGAAAATGCAAGTAACCTTAAAAAAATCGTTTACACACTTCCGCACGAAATAGACCACGAGATAGCGCGTATGAAACTTAAAGCAATGGATATTTCTATTGATACGCTGACCGATATTCAAGAGAAATATCTCGCAAGCTGGGAAGGTGGAACTTAATGACTCATTTCATCACCTCTGAAAGCGTTACAGAAGGTCATCCCGATAAAGTCTGTGATCAAATTTCCGATGCTATCCTAGACGCCTTCCTAACAAAAGATAAGGATGCACGAGTTGCCTGTGAAGCTATGATCGCATCCAACTTAATAGTTATAACGGGCGAGATCACATCTACTGCCAGCGTGGATATCCAAGAAACAATCAGGAAAACAATAAAACGGATAGGTTACGACTCAGACCTAACTGGATTTAACATCCATGATTCCGAGATTCTGGTTCACCTGAACAAACAATCTGCAGATATTTCTGCTGGCGTAACTCAATCCCTTGAACTACGAACTGGTGAAACGAATGATTCTGCTGCTGCAATGGGCGCAGGAGATCAGGGAATGATGATAGGTTTTGCTTGTAATGAAACTCCTGAGCTCATGCCACTAACAATTTCACTCGCACATCAATTAACAAAAAAACTTGCAAGTGTTCGGAAAGATCAAAGTATTCCATGGGTGCTTCCTGACGGAAAATCACAGGTGACAATTGCATATGACGACACTTGGAAACCAACACAAATAGAAGCAGTAGTGATCTCTACACAACATACCGAGGAAGTTGAACTTGAGACAATCCAAAATGAGGTTCGCGCAAAAGTATTGGAACCGATTTTAAACGAGCCAATTTTTAACCAGAACACAAAACTCTTTATTAACCCTTCCGGAAGATTTGTCGTGGGGGGACCTGAAGGTGACACAGGACTTACTGGTCGAAAAATAATTGTAGACACATATGGGGGTGTGGCACGTCATGGAGGTGGTGCTTTCAGTGGGAAAGATCCCTCAAAGGTCGACCGGTCAGCCTCATATGCTGCTAGGTGGGTTGCAAAAACAATTGTAGCTGCAGGTTTGGCAGACAGGTGCGAATTCACTGTCTCATATGCAATAGGTGTTGCTGAGCCAATGGCTATAAACGTAGAACTGTTTGGGACAGGAAATGTATCGAAAGAAACCATAATTTCTGCCATAAAAAAGGAATTTGACCTAAGACCTGCAGCCATAATCAGAGACTTGAAACTTGCTCAACCATTTTACGAAAATGTTGCGTGCTACGGACATTTCGGAAGAAATGACCTTAACTTACCCTGGGAAGACACCAGCAAAGCAAGCGCTTTAGCAAAACATGCCAATTTAACCCGTACTACATAGTTATGGATGCAATCATATTAGTCGGTGGGCAAGGTATTCGCTTACGCCCCCTAACCCTTAAAAGACATAAAAGTGTTGTACCTGTAGGAAATAAACCTGCTATTGAGTGGTTATTTGACTGGCTATTAGAACACGGTGTTCAACGTATCATTCTAGCACTCGGACAAAACAACGAGACACTTAGCCTGAAATATCCAAAAGGCAGCTACAGAAACTTAGAAATTGAACATGTGGTTGAAAGAGAGCGACTAGAGTCCGGAGGAGCAATTCGAAATGCGGTAACTACAGCTGGCCTGAAAGATCAATTTCTTGTTTTAAACGGAGATATCTTTGTTGATTTTGATTTAACCAAGGCAATAAAAAACCATAACCAAATAAATGCCAGTTTAACTTTAGCATTATGTAAAGTTGAAGATCCCTCCGCATATGGTGTCGCAGTTCTGAATAACTCTTCTTTAATAACTGGCTTCGTTGAAAAACCACCACCCGGAACTGAGCAAAGTAATCTAGTAAACGCTGGCGTTTGGATTTTTGAGGAGAAACTTGTTGAGGAAATACCACCTGGCAAGGTACGTGTGGAGGAAACACTATTCCCCTCTCTGGTCGCACGTAACCAACTTGTTTTTGGATATCAATTTGACGGCCTATGGGCAGATCTTGGTACACCAGAGCGCTATTTGAAAATCAATCAACAAATTGCACAACGAAACGGTGGCAACATCATAGCAAATAACAACCACTTTCAAGACGTATCTTTACAAGGTAATTGCATAGGAGAGAACACTGTGATTAATAAAAATGTAGAGATACTTAATTCTGTACTTTGGGAAAATGTGCATGTTCAGGAAAACGTTAAAATCGAGGACTCTATCATTGCAGATGGAGTCACGGTAGGAGAAGGAGCCAAAATCGAATCTTCGGTACTAGCGAGTGGTTCTACAGTGCCACCAAGAAAACACTTAAAACCAGGAACACATCTGTTGCCCGGTGAACGCTATGATGAGACGGATGGCTAATTCAATACGCTTTGGAACAGATGGGTGGAGAGCTATTATTGGTGAAGATTTCACCTTTGAAAATGTTCGTGCATGCGCTCAAGCAATCGCAGAGTACGTTTCATCAACAAACACAAATAAAAAACTTGTGATCGTTGGATATGATACTCGCTTTGAATCTGATGAATTTGCGAAAACTGTTGCACGCGTATTAGCAGGAAACGGTATAGCTGTTCAAATATCGGATAGGCCAGCACCTACGCCAGCGTTTAGCTTCAGGGTAGTTGAGGCCAAGGCATCTGGTGCAGTAATCGTAACCAGCAGCCACAACCCCTATCAATGGAATGGCATCAAGATAAAATCACACCTTGGTGGTAGTGCAAGCCCAGAAATCGTAAACAGTATCGAACAGCGGGCAAATGACATTCTAAAAAATGAAGTAGCGGTGCATATAGCGCCATCAAACTCTGATTTAATTACAAAATTTAATCCTTTAGAAGGATATTTGGCACACCTCAAAACACAAATAGATTTGCCGAGAATACAATCCTCAGGACTGCACCTTGCCGTCGATTCTATGTACGGAACAGGGAGTGGCTTATTAAAAGAAATACTGGAAGGAAAATCTCTTGTGATTGATGAAATTCATTCGGAGATTAACCCACGTTTTCCTGGAATTCGAGCACCTGAACCAGTAGAAGAAAACTTGCAAAAATTAATCAAACTGACCACAACAAAACCCTACTCTATAGGACTGGCTAATGATGGTGATGCGGACAGGTTGGGAATCGTCGACCCAACAACAGGCTATCTAGATTCACTCGGAACTTTTGCAATATTAGTTAACTACTTGTTGGCAGAAAAAAATCTCACTGGTGCAGTTATAAAGTCGATAACCACTACAAATATGGTAAAACTCCTCGCAGAAAAATATGGCTCACCGTGTTACGAAACTCCTGTTGGATTCAAATATATAGGCCCTTCAATGGTCGAAAACGATGCTTTAATAGGTGGAGAGGAGAGTGGAGGATACGGATTCCGAGGACATATACCAGAACGTGATGGTATTTTGGCAGCACTCTATTTGATCGAAGCAATTGTTACTACTGGGAAAGAGCCACATACCCTATTAGAAGACATTTATTCTCTTGTAGGCACCCATTTTTACGAACGTATAGATATTGAAATCACTGAAGAACAGCGGCCAAAAATTCAAGAACGCTTAAAAACATTTGATGGGAGAGAGATAGCTGGGGAACAAATTCAAGCAATAGATACAAGAGATGGTTGGCGATTCTTGCTTAAAGATGGATGGTTATTATTTCGTATTTCCGGAACCGAACCATTATTAAGAATCTACACAGAGTTCAAAGAAAAAGAGAATATCGCAAGATTGTTGGAGAGCGGCAGGCAAATCATAGACCTTTAAATCCAAAGAGTTTTTGTTGCACACTAACAACTGACCCCCGATAGTTAAGTATAGGCTCGTGGGGTTGTGGTTTATCGACCATCCCTTTTTCGCTTAAGTTTAGGTAGGGAAATCCTCTGCTTAAACCGGCATAACCGAGAGGTATGCCAGGCACTAACCCGTCCTAACCAGGAACAGGGATAGAAAAAAATTAAGAGCTTGGTAGGTTTCCTTATGGTTAAGATGAATGGATCCCAGATCCTGCTTGAGTGCCTTAAGCGGGAAGGTACAACTACTGTCTTCGGATACCCCGGAGGGGCAGTTCTACCACTTTACGATGCAATTCCTGAGTTTCCAGAAATACATCATGTACTGGTAAGACATGAACAGTCAGCTGCACATATGGCTGATGGCTTCGCTCGTGCAACGGGTGAAGTAGGGGTTTGTTTAGCAACAAGTGGACCCGGGGCAACAAATCTTGTTACTGGGATAGCCACATCTTTTCTCGATTCAACACCAATGGTTGCAATTACGGGAAATGTTGCTCGGACCTTATTAGGGAAGGATGGTTTCCAAGAGGCTGATTCTACAGGTATCACACAGCCAATAACTAAACACAATTATCTGGTTATGCGTGCTGAAAACATCGCAATGACAGTAAGAGAGGCTTTTCATATCGCAAGTACTGGCCGACCAGGACCGGTACATATCGACATCCCTAAAGATGTCTTGCAAGAAGAAGTTGAATTTATTTGGCCAGAAAAAATAAATCTTCGTGGGTATAAACCAAACAAAAACGGTCATACTGGCATGATTAGGCGGGCTGCAGAAGCAATTAGTACGGCAAAAAAACCGCTAATCATCTCAGGGCATGGGATTAAATGGGGGAATGCACAAACAGAACTAGTAGCTTTAGCAGAAAAAGCTAACATCCCTGTTATTACAACATTCCTTGGGATCGGCGGATTTCCAGAAACTCACCAACTTAGCTACGGATGGCTGGGCATGCATGGTATGTATCATGCAAATATGGCTGCAGATGAAGCAGATGTAGTCATAGGTATTGGGATGCGTTTTGATGATAGAGCAATGGGGAGATTCTCAGACTTTAACCCAGACGCAACAATCGTACACATCGATATTGACCCAGCAGAAATAGGAAAAAACTTGCCTACTGCAATTCCTGTTGTAGGTGATGTTAAACAAGTTCTCCCGGAAATAACGGAAATAATTCAGACTGGAGATAATAAGCCTTGGTTATCGTGGATAGATAAGGTAGCCGAAGAGCATCCAAGCCTTGAAGTCCGTGAAACACGTCGACTTATACCTCAATACATCATACGGTCCCTCTATGAAGAAACTAAGGGACAAGCCACGATAACAACAGGCGTAGGGCAGCATCAGATGTGGGCTGGACAGCATTATTTCTACAACGACCCAAGACAATTGATCTCGTCTGGAGGGCTAGGAACAATGGGGTTCGAACTACCAGCTGCAATAGGTGCACAAATAGCTAAACCAGATGCTGAAATTTGGGCCATTTGTGGAGACGCAGGATTCCAAATGACTCTACAGGAACTGGCAGTATGTATCGATGAACGCGCACCAGTAAAAATCGCAATTATGAACAATGCTTATTTGGGAATGGTTCGACAATGGCAAGAGCTTTTCTACGATGACAACTACGTTTCAGTTGCTGTCACTCAGCCAGACTTTAGCAAAATTGCAGAAGCCTACGGAATCAAAGCAATCAAGGTTGAAACAAAAGCAGATGTCTTACCTGCAATTGCTGAAGCCCGAGAATTCGATGGACCTGTTTTAATTGATTTCCATGTAGATCAAGAGGAGAACGTTTGGCCTATGGTTCCAGCTGGCGCAGCGCTACGAGAAACTATAGAAATCCCAGAAAAAGAGTTAATTCGATGAGTATGAATGGAAATTCGCCTGCCCAACATATAGTTGTTGCGATCGTTGAAGACAAGCCAGGTGTTCTACAAAGGGTTGCAGGACTCTTTCGACGCCGTGGGTTTAATATCGAATCTCTTGCGGTTGGACACAGTGAATCTGAAGGGTTAAGTAGAATTACACTTGTTGTCGATGGTGCAAGTGCTCCAGTTGAACAAGTAGTTAAACAACTTTACAAATTAATAGATGTTGTAAAAGTCAGCGATTTAACAGATGAGGCCATGGTTTCCCGTGAATTAGTGTTAATGAAAATTCGTTGTACCAGCGAGAATCGTCATGAGATTATCGAAATCGCTAATCTATTCAGAGCAAATATAGTAGACATCGCAACAAGTTCCTTAATACTCCAGACCACTGGGGATCAAGAAAGAAACGATGCTTTACTTGATTTGTGCAAACCTTATGGAATTCGTGAATTGACTCGTACTGGGACCGTCTCTATGGTTCGCGGTAACAGAACTACAACAGTAAAAGAAACAGAACCAGATGAAATAACAAAAGTCCATCAGAGCCAAGGACGCCGTATTAGTGACTCCCAAGAGTTACCTTTTAGCAGTGATTAATGCTCCTAGCTAAGACAATGGAACGACAATGGATGTAGTTAACGAAATTATGGTAAAAGGCATAGTCGTAGGTGTCTTTGCTGAAAACTGTTGGATTATCGGCAACCGCCGAACAAGAGAAGCTATTTGTATAGACCCTGGAGATCAGCCAAACGAGGTAATGGATCTCGCCAAAGATATGGGAGTGAACATTAAAATTATTGCCAACTCACATGCACATGTAGATCATGTTCTAGGGGTGAGAGGCGTTCAAGAAGCAACAAATGCCAAATTCCTGTTACATAAAGCAGATTTGGGGTTATTACAAAATGGATGGAAAGACACTGTCAAAAGATTTAACTTGGATGTGCCAGAAGGTCCCCCAGATCCAGATAATTATGTAACCGGAGGAAACATAGTTGAAGTCGAAGGCCTAAGACTCGAAGCAATAGAAACACCGGGACATACACCAGGAAGCATGAGTTATTACACAGAAGGTCTACTTTTTAGTGGTGATACACTCTTTAAAGGATCTGTTGGGAGAACAGATTTACCCGGCGGAGATTATGAAGAGGAAATGCGCAGTATCAACACGATGCTGACAAAATTGCCTGATGAAACTGTAGTCTTACCGGGTCATATGGCGGAAACAACAATAGCTGATGAAAAGGCAAATAACCCTTTTTTCCAGGATTGGAAAAAGAAGCAACTAAGTGACCATTAAAAAACGTCATAAAATCGAAACTTTTGAAATCAAAAATCGATTATAATTCTAGACTCTAGATAGGAGCCTTCAATGAGTAGTGAATCTGCGAGTTATATCCTGTCAGCTTGTCGGGACAATGATGTTAAATTCATACGACTGTGGTTTACAGATATTTTGGGAGCATTAAAAAGCTTACAAATTACAGTAGAAGAAGTTGAAAAAGCAGTAGAAGAAGGTGTCGGATTTGACGGTTCCAGCATCGAAGGTTTCGCACGTATTGACGAATCTGACATGATCGCAGTCCCGGATCCTACAACATTTCAATTAGTTCCGTGGAGGCCCCGTGAACAAGGCGTAGCCCGTATGTTTTGCGACATCTATCGACCAGATGGTAAACCTTTCGAGGGAGATCCTAGACGAATTTTGCGAAATCAATTAGAAAGAGTAAAAGCACTAGGCTACACATTTTATGTAAGCCCAGAAATGGAATACTTCTACTTCAAAGACAGCACAGATACTCAACCTCTTGATCAAGCAAGTTATTTTGATCAGATGGGTGATGCAGGAACCGACTTGCGAAGAGATACCGTTTTAGCACTTTCATCAATGGGAATAGAAGTTGAGTCGAGCCATCATGAAGTTGCACCAAGTCAACATGAAATAGTTTTGCGTTACACAGACGCCCTAACAATGGCAGACAATGCCATGACATATCGACTAGTAGTGAAAGAGATCGCTGCTACCAACGGGGTGTACGCTTCTTTTATGCCAAAACCACTTCAGGATGAAAATGGAAGTGGGATGCATGTTCATCAATCGCTATTTAAAGGGGAACGAAATGCATTTTATGACAGTGCTGACCCTTATCACCTTAGTGCTCTTGGAAAAGCCTACGTTGCAGGATTACTTCATAATGCACCTAGCATCACCCTTATCACTAACCAGTGGTTAAATAGTTACAAACGGCTGCAACCCGGGTTTGAAGCTCCTGTGTATATTAGTTGGGCACGCCGCAATAGAAGTGATTTAGTTCGTATACCTGAATATGCAAGTGCTGATGAAACACATACACGCGTGGAATACCGTTCGCCTGACCCTGCGTGTAATCCATATTTTACTTTCGCTGTAATGCTTGCCGCTGGATTAGATGGAATTGAACAAGAACGTCAGTTACCAGGCCCTATAGAAGAAAATGTTTTTGAAATGACTAAAAAAGAGCGTGACGAACGAGGTATCGGTACTCTGCCCGGAAACCTTTCAGATGCTATTGAGGCAGCTGCAAATTCATCAGTTATTAAAGACACACTAGGTACACATGTTCTTGAAATTCTTCTAAAAAATAAGCAAGCTGAATGGGATCGTTATCAAAAACATATTTCAGATTTTGAATTAGAAGAATTCTTACCGAAACTCTAAATAAATTTATTTAACAGCATTAACAGCACGCTTAGCCGCTTCATCAAGACTTTCATTACGATCACTTGGTTCAATTCCATAATGCTTAAGCAACTGAAAACTTTCCTCTTCCCAGGAACCGGGGACCCTAAAAACAACTACCGTTTCAGAAGGAACATAGCCAGCTTTTAAACAGCCAGCAATAACACCTCGGGCTATGAGATCTGCCCGAGTATTATTCACAACATTCATTATGACCGCGATTTTTTCAATTGCCGGTTTGTTTAATAGAAGAGCAGTTAATTCAGCTACTTTACTAACACTCGGATTACCACCAATTTCACAATAATTTGCTGGCCTCCCCCCATGGGCACGAACAGAATCAAAAATAGTAAGGCTCGCACCACCTCCACCTATCAGCAAACCAAGCTCTCCATCAAACTCAATCACACGACCGGCAACACCTCGATGATCAGATTGATCTATGTTTGTTGCCTGAATCTCTAATCGTGAAGGTTTACGATCTGGTCTAAGAACAGGCTCAATATCCACCTTCCTCAAATGCTCCTCAAAAAAGTGCATTGCGTCATCATCCAACTCCATATGCACATCTAAAACTATCCATCTCCCGTCTTTAGCGCGGACAAGTGGATTAATTTCTATTAAATTTGCGTGCATTTTCTTGAAAAGTCGCCAAAGAACCGAAAAAATACCTACTAAACTAACTAAATCATCATCAGTAAAACCGATTTCCTGAAGCAATTCTGTAAAGTGTTTCTCTTGATCTTCATTAATCGTGGATAAATATTTTCGAACTACTGAACCTTTACCTACATCCTCAATGTCTATCCCCCCATGTAAAGACACTAAAGCCACAGGCAAGCGTGCAGGAAGATCCCAAGTTATTCCTAAAAATAATTCTTGCGTAAATTCGATCTCTTCTTCAACCAGAACACTATGAATCTCAAAATTTTTCAGCTCTTTTGAAAATATTTCCTTTGTCGCATTAATTACAGATTCTGAAGTGCTAACAAAATTAATAACCCCTGCCTTCATTCTGTTCCCACTGAGAACCTGAGCTTTTACAACAAGCCTCGAATGCGTTTTTTGAAATTCCACAGCATCAATAACATCCGTAGTTACGATGCCAACAGGGATACTTAAGCTCTCAGACTGTAAAAGCCGCTTCCCTTCATATTCGTATAAGCGCACACTTACAGCCTATTCATCGCCCTCGTAATCACCGCTTCCACCTAAGCCACGTCTCGGTGCGGAAGGCTCATTACCATCGGAATCGCGCCTACGTGTCCAGCCACGACTCGCTCCACCACGACTCGCTCCGCCACCACTACTGCCACGGCTACCACCACGGCTACCAACACGGCTACCACCACGGCTACCACCACGGCTACCACCACGGCTGCCGCCGCGATTACCGCCACGATTACCGCCGCGATCCATACTACTTCTCGAAAAGCCACCCCGTCGTGGACCATCATCAAAATCACTATCCCTACGCCGTGGACCCTCATCAAAGTCACCATCTTGGCGTTGTGGACCTTCATCAGAGTCACTGTCTCTACGTCGTGGACCTTCATCAAAATCGTTATCCCTACGTCTTGAGCCCTCATTTCGACGGTCATTACCACCCCGACGGTCACTACCACCTCGACGGTCACTACCGCCCCGACGGTCACTACCGCCCCGACCGCCACGATCGTACCCACCTCGACCACCACCTCGACGATCATTACCGCCTCGACCATTACCACTGTCACGCCGTGCCCTTGGCTTAGCATCGGGGTTGGTCGAAAGATTTAATCGCCCTAAGTTATCAATTTCAGAAACATATACCGTAACCTCATCACCAATTGAAACAGCATCCTCGACGCTCTCATGTTCTCCATCACCTAGCTCAGATATATGAACAAGACCTTCTTTTCCAGGAAGAATCTCGACAAAAGCTCCAAACTTAAGGAATCGTGTAACTTTTCCTGTATACGACTCTCCTACAGCAATCTCTTTCGTTAAACCTTCTATCATCTTTACAGCTTTGTCAGCTACCTCAGCCTCAACAGCCGAAACAAAAATCACGCCATCTTCTTGTATATCAATACCAGCACCGCCTGACTCTTCTTGTATGCGTCGAATCATGCGACCACCTGGGCCAATAACCGTACCAATTTGATCGGCACTAATGCTAAGGGTATGTACCTTAGGAGCATATTCATTTACAACATCACGGGGGTCAGAAATAACGTCTTCCATCTTCGCAAGAATGGTTTCTCGTGCTTCACGTGCCTGATCAAGTGCACCCTCAAGTAGCTCTCGAGAAACTCCACCAATTTTTATATCCATTTGTAAAGCAGTTATACCCTGATTTGTACCTGCAACCTTAAAATCCATATCTCCCATAAAGTCTTCTTGGCCTGCAATATCAGTTAACACCGCATAATTACCGTCGTCACCCATAACAAGACCCATTGCGATACCTGCGACTGGAGACTTAATAGGAACACCCGCATCCATCAACGCAAGGGTACTTCCGCAAACGCTAGCCATAGAAGTAGACCCGTTCGAAGACATTACCTCGCTGACTAGACGTAGTGCATACGGAAATTCAGATTCCGTTGGAATAACAGGAATAAGAGCACGTTCTGCAAGGGCACCATGGCCTATTTCTCGACGACCAGCCCCTCTCATTGGCCTAGCTTCCCCAACTGAGTATGGAGGGAAGTTGTAGTGATGCATATATCGTTTTGTTTCCCCAGGAGAAAGAGTGTCCAACTTTTGGACCATATTCAAGCTACCAAGCGTAGCAATAGTCAAAACTTGAGTCTCCCCACGTGTAAAAAGTCCAGTGCCATGAGTACGCGGAAGCACTCCGATTTGAACATCTAGAGGTCTGATTTCTGTTGTCGTACGACCATCAGCTCGAGCTCCATCTGAAAGAATACGTGCTCTCATAGCCCGCTTAATTACAGCAAACAAGGCTGCATTGATCTCAGAAGATTCAAACTGTTCACCAAATTCCTCAGTCAACTCCGCCCTTATACGTTGATTTTCATCACTTCGTTCACTTGCTGCTGTAGCAACTACCTCATCTAGTCGATCAGCCAAAGCATTCTGCACCGCATCTACACAATCATCGTTATCAGTATGTACAGTAAAATCTTTTTTCTCTTGGCCAAGATCATTTGCCATCTCTTCGATCAAACTATTAACAGAGGTGTTTGCTTCCATCGCTTTCTCAATCGCTTCGAGCACAACGCTCTCAGAAACTTCACGCGCACCGGCTTCCACCATCATCACCGCATCTTTTGTGCCAGCAACAATGATATCTAACTCACCCTCCTCACACTGGGAAAATGTCGGATTAAAAACGTACTCTCCGTCGATCAAACCTACACGCACACTGCTAACTGGACCATTAAAAGGAATATCGCTAATCGCTAGTGCAGCACTAGCTCCTATGGTTATTAAGGTGTCTGGCTGATGTTCAAGGTCCGCAGACAAGGTCGTAGCAACAATTTGAACCTCTTCGCGAAATCCCTTTGGGAAAAGTGGCCTTAAACAACGATCAGTTAACCGCATCGCAAGTATTCCATCTGTAGAAGGCCTACCTTCGCGTCGTGGAAAACCACCGGGTATTTTACCTACTGCATAAAGGCGCTCTTCATAATCTACAGTGAGCGGAAAAAAATCTATCCCTTCACGAGCCTGACCCATAGTCGCAGTAACTAAAACAACAGTATCTCCCTGCCTAACTGTTACCGCTCCATTAGCTAATTTACCCAATAGTCCTTGTTCAATAACAAGGGGCTCTTCACCAAGTTCAATTTCATAACGTTTTACTTCATTCATATAATTCTCCATTTCAATACATTTCTTTTTTTCTATTTTTCACACTTCAGTCGTTTACCACATCACCAAAATATGGAATTAGCAATAGATAACTATTTATCAGGAGTACGAAAGCTGAAATTTTTAAAACACTGCTTTAACGGCGCAGGCCAAGACGGGCTATCAACGTACGATATCGATTAACATCGCGTTGATTAAGATATCGCAATAAGCGACGGCGTTGCCCTACAAGCTTCAGGAGGCCGCGATGCGTATGATAATCATGCCTGTGCGTCTTTAGATGCTCAGTAAGGTTGCTTATACGCTCCGTGAGCAAAGCAACCTGCACTTCTGGCGAACCTGTATCACCTTCATGCTGCGCGTATTCCTGTATTAGGGCCTCTTTTGTTTCGTGGGCCAACAATCGAACTCGATCTACTTCCTTAAATTATCTGAAGTGAAGATATCACAAGTTTTTCGTAAGACCAACTAAAAATCCAGACATTTCAGCTCATCATTGGAAAACTTAAAATGTAGCCATACTTTAGTATTTTTACTTTCAGAACTTAAGGATGTGCACTAGATGACCACTCCGATTTTGAAAGAATGTAAGAAAATCTATACTATTGCAGCCAAGTTGAAGGAACATATGGACTCTGAACAACCATTTATTTTAGTTCGCGCCCTGCCAAAGGCTAATGAATCACAGGAATTTCAAAACTGGTTTATTGAAGAGCATCTGCCAAATATCAGGAAAATACCAGGTATCACGTCCATAAAATGGGGCAGGACAGCTCAAGGAATTCATCTAGGGATTTATAGCTTTGAAAGTAATGAAGCGCTACAAGAAGCATTCGCAAGTGAGGAGGCTGCAAATTCTCGAAACTCTTGGGATCAGTGGGCCAAAAATCTAGATGATTTCGGGGTGGAAATGATGTTCTCCTTAACACCCCCCACAATGACACTTTCTGTAAATTAGAAATATAATTGGCTAGCAACAAAAAGCATTCTTACTTAGGCTAACTTTTGGAGAATACGGTTCTTATTATGCCCCGAGCTTATTTTTTTCTATTAGTCACTGTCTTGTGCCTGGTTCTATTTGGATGCACTCACAAACAGGATCTTGGAACATCCCCAACCGAAACACAGACACAAAATGTAAGTACAACAGTATCACCTACGCCTACATCTACATCTACACCTACACCTACACCCACATCTACACCTACATCCACATCTACGCCTACACCCACATCTACGCCTACATCCACACCTACGGAAACGCCCTATGATCGAGGAGAGGAAGGATCTAGTCACTTACCTGAACTAGACAATGAAATTCTTTCCATGCACATACCTTCCATCACCATGAAAGCAAAAATTCAAGCCATTGGCACGATAACTAACAAAGAAGGAAAACCACAGCTAGACACACCTCCAGACCCACTAGCCGTGGGATGGTACTGGACTTATGGGGCACCAGGAGGGCAATCGAAAAATATAATATTTTCAGCCCACTATAGCTATTACCCAAATATATTAGGCCCCTTCTTCAGGCTAATTGAAGTTGTAATTGGAGAAGAAATCACCCTCTCCTTGGGTAATGGGAACGACTATACATACACAGTGATTTCCAATACCCGGTATAAGAAAGATGAAATCGATATGGCAATAGTATTATGGCCTCCAATGCAACCAGAAAATGAAGAGTGGATCACTTTGATTACATGTGGAGGCGAACTCACTCGCTATAGTGGAGGTAACACAGGTCCCGGATACTATTCTCATAGAGACATCCTCATAGCCTCACGGGAAGTTACATCAGAGGAATAAATTATGCGTGTATTAGTGACTGGTGGTGCTGGATTTGTCGGATCGCACATCGTTGATCGGTATGTCGATATGGGCTATGACGTGCATATTGTAGACAATCTAACATCTGGGAAAACTAGCACTATTAATAAGAAGGCAACACTACATGAAATAGATATCTGTTCGGATTCATTCGGTGAATTACTCACTCAAATAAAACCAGATGCAGTAAATCATCATGCAGCTCAAGCAAGCGTAAAAATAAGTGTCTTAGATCCTAAGCATGACCTGTTAGTCAACGGAACAGGAACAGCAAATGTGGCATTACTAAGCGCTATGCACGGTGTAAAACACCTTATTTACGCATCATCCGGGGGTACATTGTATGGCCAACCTCTAAAAAATCCTGTACATGAAAACGCTGAAATAAAACCTCTATCACCCTATGGGGTTTCCAAGTTCGCAGGGGAAGAATATGTGAAGTTTGTGGCACGCAGCAGCGAAATGAATACGACTATTTTCAGATACGGAAATGTCTTTGGGCCAAGGCAAGATCCGAGTGGCGAGGCAGGAGTAATAGCAATTTTTGCGGGAAATTTACTCACTGGTAAACCTTGCATTATTGATGGTGATGGTGAACAGGTAAAGGATTACATCTACGTATCGGATATCGCAGATATAAATACTCTTGTATTAGAAGAGGATAGTACGAAAACAAACGAAACATTTAATATTGGAACAGGCACAGGAACATCAGTTAATACAATTTATCGAACTTTACGTGAACAGATTGGTAGCGACATTACTCCTTCATACGGACCACCTCGAATAGGAGATGTACGAAGGATTTTTCTTGACTGCAGTTTCGTTAAAAGACAATTAGGTTGGCAGGTGAAAAAAACATTTTCCGAGGGTATTGAAAACACAATTGCGGCACTTAAAAACCTTTAGCGCGTTACGAGTACTAATAAAAAGCCAAAATATCATTTGGATCTAGCGCGACGCCCCAATGCATTATTTCAAAATGCAAATGTGGGCCTGTACTAAAACCAGTATTCCCTGAAGGACCGATTAATTCACCAGCAACTAAAGACTCACCAACATACACATATATATTATCCAAATGGGCGTATAACGTAGTCCAGCCGCTGCCACAATCAACAACAACATGGTAGCCATATGAATAAGTCCACCATTCGACACGAGTCACGACCCCGTCACAAACAGACACAATGTCTGTACCTGTATTAAGTGCCAGATCAATGCCACGGTGAACTCTACCACCACCACGCGGTGCACCAAATGCATCACTTACATAAACCCATTGTGCTGCAGGGAAAACCTTGAATCGGCCATCATTGCGACCACGCGCAACTGGCGGAGGTGGTGGTTTAAATTCTGCACCGGGCAAAAGAATCCTTTGATTAACCTTTAAATCCGAAGGATCTAATAAGCTATTTGGCTTGTAAGCAATTATGGCATTTAAAGCAGTATTGTCGTACATCTCGACAATACTGGATAAAGTTTCACCGGGCGCAACTTTATGTAGAATGCCATCAATAAGCGGAATTACGAGAACAAAATCAACTGGCAAAAATTCATCGACATGAACCTCACTGTTGTTATCTAGTAAAGTGCTTTGACTAACACCATGAGATCTTGCGATCAAAGCAATCGTATCACCCGGTCTGACCGTATATAACTGATATGGTCGAAGCGGGTCAATGCGATCAGCGAGTGGAACAAAACCTGAGCGGGTCGAAACAGTATATGCACCTAGGCTGGCTGAAAATGATGAATTTGAACCTAACTCGTCCCGGTTAAGCAAAAAATCATTTTTTAAAGAAATTAATACCAAGGACTCCTCTGTCAGATGCCCCCCACTGTATGTAACAATATTTCGTGGGCTGCTGCGCATCAGCACCCCACGAACACCTGAAAATTGTGATTCTGGGGCTAGCTCCCTAGCCTGTACCGGATTGTTCGAAGTAGCTATCCGTGGAATTAAATAAGTCGAACCGAAAACAACCACCACTAACGCAATATGCAAAAGAATGCGGGCACCAATTGATGGAAGAAAATGACTTTTGGAGTTACTGTCCACAGTTGAACAAAATAGTAACGAAACTAAAAGCTAATGCATAATTAGAGATCATGTTCAAATCAGAACAAAATCATAGAAAAAGAAAAATAATTAGGCACCAGTCCGTAAATTAGCAAGGAACTCTTCATTGCTTAAAGTATTGCCAAGACGATCAAGTACGCTCTCAGTTGCTTCAAGAGCATTAGGTGAATTCTGTGCAACCATTGCACTCATACGACGAAGGAGATAGACGCCTTTAAGCGTTGCTTCATCAAGTAAGAGTTCTTCACGACGAGTCGAAGAAGCTTGAAGATCAATGGCTGGATATTGGCGCCGATCAGCCAATTTGCGATCAAGGCGTATCTCCATATTTCCTGTACCCTTAAATTCTTCAAAAATAACCTCATCCATACGGCTACCGGTATCCACTAAACATGTCGCGATAACTGTAAGAGAGCCACCTTCCTCACATTTACGAGCAGCACCAAACAATCTCTTAGGAGGATATAGAGCAACAGGATCCACTCCACCCGAAAGGGTACGCCCACTCGGTGGTAATGCAAGGTTGTAAGCACGAGTAGCACGCGTGATTGAATCCATTAATACAACCACGTCTTGACCACCTTCGACCAAACGTCTTGCACGTTCAAATGCCATCTCCGCAACCCTAGCGTGATCTTCAACGGGCTCATCAAATGTACTGCTAGCTACTTCGCCACGAACGCTGCGGCGTATATCAGTTACTTCCTCAGGCCTTTCACCTATAAGAACGACCATAAGGTGAATTTCTGGATGGTTAGTGGTAATGCCATTCGCAATGTTTTTCAACAACATTGTCTTCCCCGCTTTAGGGGGAGAGACAATCAGCGCACGTTGACCACGTCCAATAGGGGCAATTAAATCTATCACCCTGTGTGTAAGATTCTCAGGCGTTGTCTCCAACCTAAGCTGCTCATCCGGGAAAACAGCTGTTAGATTCTCAAAATACGGACGCTGTTTCGCATCGTCTGGGCTCATTCCATTTATGGTTTCCACTTCCATCAGACCATAATATTTTTTACTATCTGCGGGTGCCCTGACTTGTCCAGTAACATAATCACCTGGACGCAACGAAAACCGCCTCAATTGAGATTGGGCAACATAAATATCATGTGGACCTGGCAAATACGTTTCACTACGCAAAAATCCATAATTACCATCATCACTAATTTCCAGGAAACCTCCTGAAAAAATATTTCCACTGTTCTCTGCCTGTATTTGCAGGAGTCGGTAGATCAGATCACGCTTCCGAAATGAATCCGCATCTTCAAGACCAACTTCTTTCGCAACCTCCAACAGTTGCTCACGAGTCGAACTTTCAAGTTCACTAATGTTCATTGCTTTTGTAGTAGTCGTCATAGACTTACCTCAGATCCGTATCCGGTAACACCAATTATTGTTTAATGACTTATTCCGATAGGCCGCTACAAAGATATGGTCCTCAGTGTAGAGAGTTCGAAGGACTCCGGCGCTTACGCAAACGTCTCGGCGCCTAATTAATGTATGATCGCTTCTGCTCAAAAGCAAGTCATAGCTCAGTACATTTCAAAAAAGAACTTTGCTCAAGAGTGAAACAAGGCATAGTATCGAGTCATGGCAACAACTCAATCAGCAATCAAACGCTGGCGTCAATCATTAACTAGACGTGATAGGCACCGTCAAACGCGTACGCAGACCCGCTCAGTAATTCGAGCCGCTCGTGAAGCTGCTGAAAGCGGCAATTTGACGGAGTATCAATCAACGTTAAGCAAAGCTTATTCAGTTCTGGACAGAGCAGTTCGCAAAGGAGCCATAGTTGAAGGGAAAGCCAACCGTCTGAAACGTCGACTGGCTGCACTTGCAGAAAATTCCGAAACCACAACTCAACTCCCACCAAAAAATTAATGATCGGTTAAACACAGCTGAGTACTAAAAACAGGTTACTTTATGTCTGATCTGGTAAGTGTTGACGTAGTTCTCCCTTGCTACAATGAAATATCTATACTCAGATCGAGTGTAGAGCGTACACTTCAATTTTTTGATAGTGCCCCACAATACAAGTGGCATATCGTTATCGCTGACAACGGATCAACTGATAGAACTGATGAGTTAGCAAAAACACTCGCAGTGGAAAACAACCAAGTCTCCGTAATTTCCATCCCTGAAAAAGGTCGCGGCCATGCATTACATCAGGCTTGGACGACAAGTTCAGCTGACATTGTCACATACATGGACGTCGATCTAAGTACCCGTATAGAGCATCTACTAGAACTCGTTAAGCTAATCGATAGTTCAAATTGTGAAGTAGCAATAGGAACACGACTTTCCAGACAGTCCAAAACTAAACGTTCACTAAAAAGAGAAATTACGTCCCGGGGTTACGTTTTCTTGATACGCCTGTTTTTCCCATCACTCTCCATAACTGATGCCCAATGTGGATTTAAAGCACTAAAACGTACAACTGCAGAGCGAATAATACCTAAAATAAAAAATCGTGAGTGGTTTTTTGATACGGAATTACTAATAATTGCACATAAAGAAAAGAGCAATATCTGTGAATTACCCGTTGAATGGACAGAAGATCCAGACAGCAAAGTGAATATCCTTAAAACCGTAATTGAGGATATTCGTGGATTAATTAGAATGCGCTTTTGAGCAGCTCGGTTTGACCCCGCGAAGGGGTGGGGTGTATAAATCTTTTGTACAGAAATCAAACATGCTGGATACCGTATCGCGTATCACTGTGTGCTAGGAGATTTCCTTGGAAGTTGGCGAGTTTCTCGAACTAGTTTTTGTCGGCCTAACTATAGCTGCCGGTTTGGCAATAATGGTTATATTTGGAAAATGGTGGGAGCGTTAAAATATGGCTGTAGAACAACCAACACCGCCTAGTTTAGGCGATCAGATTTATGACAAGCTTTTCCACAATTATATTTGGCGTTCAATTTTTAGGACAGGCTACCCTAATACACCCCGAAACCAGATGCTGGTCGTAGCTACCAATCTTTTTCTACATCTACACCCAACACGAATTCATCGTACACATGTAAAAATTACTCATACTTACTGCCTTGGTGGTCTTACATTCTTTATGTTCCTCGGACTGACTGTGACAGGAATACTCCTGATGTTTTACTACGTACCGAGTGTAGATAGGGCATATCTAGACATTCAAAATATTCAAACAAACGTTCAGTTTGGACAGTTAATGCGCAATATGCACCGTTGGATGGCACATGCCATGGTCATTCTTGTATTCCTTCATATGCTGCGTGTCTTTTATACAGGTGCCTACAAGCCACCAAGAGAATTTAACTGGGTTGTAGGAGTCATACTTCTAGTGCTGACATTCCTTCTCAGCTTTACCGGCTACCTACTCCCTTGGGATCAATTAGCTTTCTGGGCTATCACAGTAGGTACTAATATCGCAGGATCTGCGCCAGTCCTTGGTCCAAAAACACGCTACTGGCTCCTAGGAGGCTTTGAGGTTGGACCAGATGCGCTTATCCGATTCTATACACTGCACGTCATCGGGCTTCCTTTGTTGGCAGCAATATTCATGGCAGTTCACTTCTGGCGTATTAGACGCGATGGTGGACTCGCAAGGCCCCTTTAGGTCAGTAGTCCAAGGAGTAGGAGCGAACTAATGGCAACACTGGTTACTGCACGACCTATATCACGGCCCCAAACGCGGGCACGCGATGAAGAGGTGCTTGTTTGGCCGGATTTAGTATTTGTAGAATTTATTTCTGCACTCGTTTTTACTCTTGCGCTTTTTGTTTTATCTTTCGCAATCAATGCACCATTACTTGATGAAGCAAATGCAAGTGTCACAAACGACCCTGCAAAAGCACCTTGGTATCTACTTAATTTGCAGGAACTGTTGCTCCATATGGACCCTGCACTAGCAGGCATAGTTGTACCAACAGCTTGGCTGATTATCCTCATGGCCTTTCCGTTTTTTGATCAGAACAACAGAGGTCAAGGTAAATGGTTTGCTGATGCTGGCTCAGTTAAAAACACCATTTTCTCATTCTTTGTAGGTGCAGCTGGAACTTTAGCCCTAATCATCTGGAACTCAGGGAAGTTAGCACTCTGGCTGAATGAATGGTTCGGATGGTCTGGTGGGAAAACCTTAGCATTTTTGGAACGGGCAAAGGCTATCCAAAACAACTTACCCTGGCCAGGTTGGGCAGATGAGATTCCCTATCTCTGGTTTAATCTAAAAATATTAGATGAGGGACCTGGGGCTGGGGTTACAACTTTTCAAAAAATAGATTTACCTTACGTTGTTGTCGATCTTGGACTACCGACAATGCTTATGGTCGGACTCCCTGCACTTCTTATATTTGCTTTATGGCGTATAGGATGGGTTGTTTCACGTCGTGATGCACTAATCACCCTTATGAGTGGCTTCGTTGGTGTTTTCCTAATGTTGACCCTCATTGGCACCGCATTCAGAGGTCCAGGTCAGGAATTAATTTGGCCATGGGACCTTAAAACCCTTGAAGGTATTCCAGGGGAGGAGCACTGACCTATGTCGTCCACGGACCAAACTGGCAAAGTTGAGCAAGCAAGACAAAGAGAAGCGCGTCAGGTAAGTCGCCGCTCGTTTTTGCGTGTAAGCACTTTCGCAGGTTTAACGTTGTTCGTAGGTGCGATGACTGCAGGATTCCTTGGCTTCTTCAATCTTAGAAGCCCCAAAGGATTTGGCCGGCCGGTCACAGTACCAAAAATACAAATACCAGAGCCTGGAGGAGAACCTGTACGTATTTCTGAGGGAAGATTTTGGCTCGTAAACCTAGACGGTCGCGAAGGTGATGTATTGGAAGAAGGTGGAGAGGGTGGATTGATCGCGTTGTACTGGAAATGCCCTCACTTAGGATGCACTATTCCATGGAGTTCAAGCTTCGATGGTGCTGCCGTTGCCTTCCCCGGAGTAAGAGGTTGGTTTCGCTGCCCATGTCATGGATCTACCTATTCAAAAGCAGGCGTTCGTGTGTTTGGGCCTGCACCAAGGTCAATGGACACCTTTCTAGTAACAAAAAATGATGACGGCTCAGTTACTGTTAATACCCGAGGAATAACTCTTGGGGGAGAGCCCCCAAATCCAACACGTGCATTACCGTACTCGGGTTAAGGGAGGGACAATAAAGTGAATACCCAAAAGCAGATATTTTTGATTATCACTTTAACTTTCGCTATAGCTGGAAGTTGTGCAGCGTACACAATGATTGATCTCCCAGTACGTGCAGAAAGACAATCAGATTTCTTCATGGACGAATCTATCGAACGCGGCGCATTACTTTTCGCAAACAACTGTCGTACATGCCATGGTATTCGCGGTGAAGGTGGAGTAGGACTAGCACTAAATAAAGCATCTTTCCAAAACCAAGATCCTCTAGTACTTGCGGCGAATCAAAGTATGATACGTCGCACCCTCGTCTGTGGAAGAGCAGGCACACTAATGCCAGCTTGGCTGAATTCCAATGGCGGTGCTCTAACTGCAAATCAAATTGAACATCTAGTGCGACTACTAACAGCACCAGTGGATGAAGAAACACCTAATGAATTAGGACGACCGTCTAATGAAGGCTGGAATGCTTCCGTAGAATTCGCACATAACCTTAATCGTCACACTGCGGTTTCTATCGCGGGAGAAACACTTGGAGTAATTGCAAAAATTTATGACATAGGCCCAGAAGCTCTTGCACAAGAGAATTCAATCACTATCAATAGCACACTTAAAAATGGCTCATTCTTACGATTACCAGTTGATGGTAGGATGGTGAAGGTTCTGCCGAATGAGACTGTCAAGAAAGCTGCTGAACGATGGCACGTTGGCGCAATGATCATTGCGGATCTGAATAACATTGAATTCACTCTTTCTGAAGATGGGTTCTTTTCGCTTCCTTATAATGGCGAGAATACCGATATGATTCTTGATTTAGAAGCTACGCCTGCTACTACAGGATTAATACCTGGTGAGGAATTAAAGCTACCTGATGGAACAATGCATACTATTCAAGGTGGCAATATTGAAACAACCGCATCAGAGTACGGTAACGTTACAGCAGCAACTTTAGCTGCTAAAAATAATTTAACACCAGAAACGATTCTACCTGTCGGAAAAGCACTTGAACTACCTGATGATTCATGGGGAACGATTCCTGGTGATGCAATAAATAGTGGTATTGCCTGTATCCAAGATGCATTACCACCCAGTGTCTTTGACACATTACCCGGTCTAGGAGAGCCTTTACCACCAATAGAAGACCCCGGTTTTGTTTCTAGCGAAGTTGAGATTCTCGCATATGAAACATCATGGGTAATAGTTGCTGATGGCGTTGAACTTGAGCCTAACAGAGGTGGGGTAAGAGTAAAAATCAATACGGAAATTCCAATAGTTGGAATGGTAGGATTACACACGGTAACCCTAAATGGAGAAAAAGACGGTGATGATTTTGATGCAGGAATCACAAGAACGATTTCCTTTGGGACGCCAGGTGCATACGAACTTACCTGCGATTATCATCTAACGATGCAAGCAAAGATTTGGGTGGAATAAAACTAAAATGTTGCACCGATTAGCAAGCATCTCTACGATTTAAACACAAAAAGGAGCGAGCAATGTCTGCGCAAACAGGAAAACGATATACCTGCCCGAAATGCAATTCGGAATTTATCGTAACAAAAGGTGGAGAGGGTGAACTAAAATGTGGTGACACCCCTCTTGAATTAAAGAAATAGGTAAATATGGCTGTTCAACTTGGCAAAAGATACAAAGATGAAGAAACCGGCATAGAAGTTCTGGTAATTAAACCTGGTGATTGCGATCTTAAAATCGATGATCGAGACATGGAGTTAATGCAACCAAAGGTACTGCCTTCAGCCGATTAGTCTTTAATTCTTAAGGAAACTAATTTCATATATAAACCCTATGAAAGAAAAAATTTTTCAGGACCTTAAAGAAGCGATGCGGGCACAAGATGTAGCTCGTAGGACAACACTCCGGATGGTAGTAGCAGCGATCAAAAACTTGGAAATTGAAACTTCTTCTGAGCTCGAGGCTGGTGATGTACTTCAAATTATCCAAAAACAAGTGAAGTCAAGACGTGAAAGTATCGAAGAATTCCAGAAAGGCGATCGTGCGGATTTAATTGCAAAGGAACAAATTGAGATTGATATCCTCAAAGAATATTTACCGGAAGAAGCAAGTGCGGAAGACATTCGGTCCGCAGCAGCGGAAGTTATTGCCACTATAAATGCATCAGGACCACAAGATATAGGAAAAGTAATGCCCAAGTTAATAGAACAGTTCCAAGGACGTGCTGATGGACGTACTATTAACGGCATAGTTCGAGAATTGTTGGACAAATAAATCAGCTCCTCATTAAGAGGCGTTACTGTATGATCAAGGTGCGTCATGCTGCGCAGTAAACCAGTTCCAGTTGTTTCAAGTTTGGGTGCCGCGCTATTTGGTGCAGTCATCGCTCTAGGTGCGGCACTTTTAGTGATACCTATCTTCCCCGAAAGTGAAGACCTAGTTGTCGGGAACATAGTTAAACGAGATTTAGTTTCTCAATATGACATTAGTTATGTTTCAGACAAGTTAACCGAAACTGAGGAAGAAAAGGCTGCAGCTGCAATCGAACCAGCAACACTACCGCTTCCATCAATAAAAGAAACTCAGCTTTTTAAATTGAATACTTTATTAGCTGGCATTTCTGCAATTAGGCAGCGAACCGACCTTACAACTGACGAAAAAATTACTGCACTAGAAGATGTACCAGAAATCGAAAACATAAATGATGACACGCGACTTCTCCTAGTCAGCTTAGATCTAGAAGCCTTTGAGTCATTAGAAAATTTATCTACAACAGCAGTTAAAGCAATCCTATCAATACCTGTATTGGAAGAAGAAATCGAAGAAAAAATTAATAGTTATATAGAAGCACCAGGGCGAATCCCAATGTTCCAAAATGGATATTCAGTTATGCAAGAACTGCTTACCCTTTACGTGGAACCTAATCTCCTAATAGATGAAAAGGCAACAGAGTTGTTAAGAATGGAGGCACGCTCCAATGTAGCTCCGCAAATTAGAACCTTCACTACTGGACAACTTGTGGCAAAGAAGGGAACGGTACTCGATAGTGAGTCAATTGAAGCACTTCAAAGAACCGGAGTAATTGACCGCTCTTTCAATGCCTACGATATAGCAGCAGGACTTATTTTTTCCTTAGGGCTCGGAGCATTACTTGGTGGTTATGTCTACTCATTACAACCAATAACACGACCGTGGCGGAGAAGACTTGCCATGATCACAATTACGATTTTAGGAACACTGTTAGCGATGAGACTGACCCTTCCAGCCTTACTTCCAGACGATGGTCAACAAGCCTTACCCTACGCACTTCCCTTATCTGCTGTAACAATTTCAGTTGCTGCAATAGGTGCGCCTAGATTTGCAGCAATTGTAGCCATTGGTATCGGCCTTTTCGCAGGGTTTATCGGAGCAACTTCTTCTAATTTAGTAGGAACAGAATTTCTTGGGACTATGGATGCACTTAAGTTAGCTATGGTTTACATCGCAGGAGGATTAGCTGGAGCCATAATGAGCGAAAGAACTTCCAATCTAGCTCAATTTTTGTTGGCTGGTCTGACCGTAGGAATAACTACGATGCTAGTCCTTTTAGGTTTCTGGCTACTCGAAGAACCTCGTACAACTCAAACTGTCTTGTGGATCCTACTAGCAAGTACATTAAATGGGATAGGTTCTGCAATCATAGCGCTCGGAATCCATATATTGATTCCTTTTATGCTACGCGTTACCACAAGAGTCCAATTGATGGAACTAACATCAATGAATCACCCTCTCCTTAGGCGTTTACAAGAAGAAGCGCCAGGCACTTACCATCACAGCACAATAGTTGCTTCAATTGCAGAACGGGCGGCAGATCAAATTGGTGCGGACTCATTAATGGTTAGAGTAGGTGCTTACTACCATGATATTGGAAAACTTACGCAACCAGAATACTTCATTGAAAATAATATTAGTCGAGAAAACAGCCCGCATGATGAGCTACCGGCCGAAGAAAGTGCAGCAATAATTCGAGGCCACGTAATAGGAGGTATTGAATTAGCACGCCGTTATAGGTTACCCGATGTCATAAGAGATTTTATCCCTCAGCATCATGGAACACGATTGATCACATACTTCTACCATAAAGCTGCTGGCGAAGGAACTTTAGACCAAACACCTTTCCGCTATCCAGGACCACTACCTCAATTAGCTGAACATGCAATTGTGATGTTAGCTGACTCTTGCGAAGCTACCGTTAGAGCTAATCAGCCTCTAAGCAATGAACAAATAGACACAATAGTCGAAGGAATTTTTACTGAACGTATTAGCGAAGGCCAATTAGATAAATGTGACTTGACGATGAATCAATTACGAAAAGTTGCAGATTCCTTCAAATCAAGCTTACAGGCAGTGCATCATCCGAGGATAGAGTATCCTGAGAGTCGACGTGAAGAGTTACAGAAATCAGCCGATGCATAGTGGGGCAGTAACATGCGTTTCGCAATAATTAGATTTCCCGGTACTTGGAGTGATCGGGATTGTGCACACATTCTACAAAACATACTTGGACAAAAAGCAGACATCCTTTGGCATAAAGAAGAAAACTTGGAAGAATACGATGTAGCCATTCTTCCTGGCGGCTTTTCGTATGGAGACTATCTCAGGTGTGGCTCAATAGCACAATTTTCCCCAATTATGAAAGGGATCGAACAATTTGCCTCCTCAGGTCGAGCCATAATAGGTATATGCAATGGATTCCAGATTTTATGTGAGAGCAATTTGTTACCCGGGGCATTGATTCGTAACAATAGCCTCAGATTTAGGTGCGAACCTACTTACCTACGCAGTGAAGGCGGAACTGGCCCGTGGATGTCAGGCATTCCTGCTGGGGAAATTCTATCTGTCCCCATAAGTCATGGTGAAGGAAATTATCAAGCAGATGATAAGACGCTCATTGAATTGGAAGAAAATCAGAGAATAGCTTTTAGATATTGCAGTGAAAATGGTGAAGTAAATGCTGCAACAAACCCAAATGGTAGCGCAAACAACATAGCAGGCATAGTAAATGAGGCGGGTAATATTTTAGGTATGATGCCCCATCCCGAACGCGCAGGTGAAGCAATTGTCGGCGGAACAGATGGGAATCAAATTTGGGAATCTGTAATAAAGTACGCAATTGATAAAACAACTTAAACCAAATGGAAAACGCAACAATAGACGAAAAAAAGATAATACTCGACCAAAATCTGGCAAGTAGATGGCGTCGCCTTATTGGAGCGATAATAGATCTCGTTGTACTGATAATTATTATGTCAATTGTTTTGGGTTTTTTTGGTGAATTTCCAGAAGTATCTGAAGCAAATACACTCTCAGACGTCCTGCAAAATGGGGAAACGGCAAGTTTATGGGCGCAAGTAACATACTATGGCAGCTACTTTTTGATTATCGGACTTTTCGCTTTTCGCAGTCAGACTCCTGGAAAATTTTTTACTAAAACTTACATCGTTAGAGAGGACGGAACTCCTTACGGATTTTTCCAGACCATACTGCGAGAAGCGCTCATCATAGCCTCCTTATTTTTCATTATCCCTTACATTATCGCTGGTTTGTGGTGCATATTCGACGAAAAGGCTCAGTGCCTATGGGATAAAGTTTTCTTCTTTGTGCCAAAAATTGGCCGTAGTTACGTTATAAATAAAAAGGCAACATCTCCCGTATCCACAATACAAATTATCGATCAGCAAAAAACTCATGAGATTGAAATAGAGAAATCACCACTACATGGACGCTCACAGATTGCAGAAGATCTGCGAGAAATTGACTTATTACTAGAGCAGGGTGTCATCAACGAAAAAGAACACTCTGAACGAAGACATGAACGCATCCATGGGAAAAGTTAAAAAAGGTAATAGCTTGCTAAGTTATGATGTAATTCAAACACTAATTAATAAGCGGAGTTTCTCGTGTCTGTAACTCAGGATTCCCTTGATGCAGTTGCACTTACGCGCGTTGAATACGAACAACTAGAATCTCGACTTGAACGTATCCCAAACGATGTCGAGCTAGGTATGTTCGGCTCATTATGGAGTGAACATTGTGGTTACAAGCACAGTAAACCACTTCTTAAACTCCTGCCAAGTGAAGGGGATCGTGTTTTAACAAAAGTCGGTGAAGAGAATGCAGGCGCAATTGATATCGGTAACGGATGGGCAATAGTTATGAAAGTAGAGTCCCATAACCATCCTTCAGCAATTGAACCTTACCAAGGTGCAGCAACAGGAGTAGGAGGAATTGTTCGCGATATTTTTGCTATGGGAGCTTATCCCATAGCTCTCCTCGATTCCCTCCGTTTTGGCCTTTTGGAAACTGAAGGAACCCAATACCTTCTTGAAGGAGTTGTGGCCGGAATTGGAGGCTATGGAAACTGTCTTGGAATTCCAACAGTTGGTGGAGAAATTATTTTTGACGAATCCTATCGAGGTAATCCACTAGTGAATGCAATGTGTGTCGGATTGGTAAAGACTGATGGCCTTATCGGTGCAACTGCAAAAGGTCCCGGAAACGCATTACTGTTAGTAGGTGCTGAAACAGGACGTGATGGCATTCATGGAGCAAGTGGCTTAGCTAGTCGTACTGACCCCGAAGAGCGATTTGAGGAGATGAGACCAGCGGTACAAGTAGGAAATCCTTTTATGGAAAAATTGTTGATGGAAGCTTGTCACGAACTGGTATCACAGCACCGAAACTGGCTTATTGGATTGCAAGATTTGGGAGCAGCTGGATTAACAAGTTCGATCGTTGAATGTTGTGGCAGAGGAGAATCTGGAGCGGTCTTAAACCTCGAAAAGGTCCCATGTCGAGAAAAAGGTATGACACCTTACGAAATAATGCTTTCGGAAAGTCAAGAAAGAATGCTTGCTATTGTTAAACGCGAGCATTTAGAAGAAGTCCAGGAACTTTTCACAAGGTGGGAATTAATTTCTACGGAGATTGGTGAAGTTACAGATGGTAATAGCGTTATTCTTCGTAAAGAGGGTAATGTGGTCGGAGAAATTCCAGTAAAGATTGCTCTAGATCCACCGCAATACAGGATGTTTGGAAAGAGAGGAACAAAAGCACGTACACAAGCACAAATTAACCCAGCTGCTTTCCCAGATCTCATTCCCGATCAGGCAGGAGATATCTTACTACAACTTTTGAAACGTCCGAACTTGGCAAGTAAACATAAAATTTATCGTCAATACGATCATCAAGTTTTGACAAATACTGTTGTTGGTCCAGGGGGAGATGCAGCTGTTTTAAGAATACCTGAAACACAACAGGGTATAGCAATAACCACTGATTGTAATGGGCATTATTGCGAACTTGACCCCTATACTGGCGGAGCAATTGCAGTCGCAGAAGCCGCAAGAAATATCGTTTGTACTGGAGCTAAGCCAGTCGCAGTCACAGATTGCCTGAACTTCGGTTCTCCAGACAACGAAGAGGTAGCATTCGCGCTTGAGGAATCCATCAGAGGAATAGCAGATGCATGTAATACTTTTGGAACACCTGTAGTAAGTGGCAATGTAAGTCTGTATAACGAAACCAGTGGTAAGCCAATTGCACCAACTCCAGTAATCGGGATGCTTGGTGTTTTAGAAGATGTAGAGAAACACTTACAAGCTGGTTTTACCGAGCTCGATGCAGACGTATGGCTCATTGGACAAAAACTGGACCAAAATGCATCAAAACTTAGTGGTAGCGAATATTTGGCTTTACAGCATGGTAATGCACCAGGAACGCCACAAATTAATTTAGAACACGAACTCGCATTACAAAAATTTATACTGTCTGCTCATCAACAAGAGCTGCTCCTTAACGCCCATGATTGCTCGGAAGGTGGGTTAGCTGTTGCGTTAGCGGAGTGTTGCTTACTAGGAAATTATGGGTTTTATAGCACATTTCCAAAAGTCAAACGATTGGATGCCACCCTCTTTGGAGAAGGGCAATCACGCATTGTAGTGAGTACACGGCCAAAACACAGAAAAAAGCTTGAACAGCACGCTTTAGAACAAAATATGCCGTTAACTTATTTGGGAACAACCAAAGCCAAAGAAAATGGCTTTAGTTTCGGACCAATCACGGTACCTATAACAATCCTTAATGATGCTTGGAAAAGTATCGACTGGTAATAGCTTTGTATGTAGGTTTAGAGCACTAATTCTGAAGCAATCGCTTCCTCATTAAGGTCTGGACCCACAACCGCACAATGTAATTTATTTTCTTTAAAAAGATCATTAGCTAACTCAAGGATCTCATCAGTCGTAACTTTTTCCGTATCTTCCACATAGCTCTCGATCTCTTCTATTTCTCCTCGCATAAGTAAATGTTCACCATGACGTTGCCCTAGTGAAAACGCGGTTTCAAGAGAAAGTCGGAATCTACCAATCGTATGTTCCTTAGCTCTCTTCAGTTCATTCACAGCGACTTGTTCTGTTTTTAGTTTTCTCAGCTCATCGAGACACACTTTGATTGTTTCAAGTAGGCGATCATTGTCTACTCCAGCTGAAACAGAAAAAACTCCTGAGTCATCTAAGTAACCGTAAGAAGAATGCACTGAATAAGCTAAACCTCTGCGTTCACGAACCTCATGGAACAGTCTTGATGACATTCCGGCACCTAAAATATCATTGAGTAGACGTAAAACAGGCACTCGCGGGTCATTGCGACCAAAAGATGGTAGCCCTAATATCAAACTACACTGATCAATTGGCCTAGACTCGACTAACAAGCGTGACCCTTCAATATGTGGATCATAGGGAGCGTAATCTGGAGTTTTCCCCGCTGGAATTTCATCAAATAGAGGACCTGCCAAATCAATAACTTGCTCATGCTTTACGTTGCCGGCAACAGAAAGCACAATATTAGAACCAATATACCAACCATTGATCAGTTCCAAAAAATCAGGACGTTGCATTTTTCCAACCCCCTCAATCGAACCACCTACATCCCAACCACAAGGCTGATCTCCATATACTGCTTGTCCAATTAATCGCGCTGCCCAAGCGGCAGGATGATCATGGTTTCTTTTTAATTCCTGCTGAACTACGGTACGCTCCCGATCAATTTCCTCAGCTGCGAGAGTGGAGTGCAACAACATATCAGCTGTAACATCTAGGGCAGTCTCAAGGCGGTTAAATGGAACAATCTGCCAATAGCACGTATTCTCTTTAGTTGTATAAGCATTCAGACTGCCGCCAGCGCCTTCTATCTCTTCTGCAATCATGTTTGCAGCGGGCCGCTTCTCTGTCCCTTTAAAAATCATATGCTCCAAAAAATGCGTTATCCCATTTAAATGCTGCGGCTCTGAACGTGACCCGACACCTACAAAAAGAGATACTGCTGCGGCTTGCGTTGTTGGGATCTGAGTTGTAACAATTCGAAGCGCGTTAGGAAGTGTAGTAATTTGCCATGGTTTTGACACAAGGCCTCCAAATCTGAACTATTGTAGACAGATTAAAAGCACACTACAAACTTATAAGTAACTTTTCAAATAAAAAAACCAATTCTTTGATTATGTGTAGGGTTTATCAAATAAAGAAGCTATTTCACTACGATTTTCTAACCAGCAACATAGACTAGGTATCATCTATCAAATCTACGCCTACAGAAAATAACAAAAAGAAAACCTACGGCCACAATTATAATTATAAGCAATATATTTACTCCACTGCCGCTTCTAAAATTTAACGCAGAAGGAGATACTGTTGTACTGGAGAAGAAAATGACTGATAAACCACTAAGCGATATAACAATTCTCGATCTCACTTGGGTGTTATCGGGGCCATATGCCTCGATGGTACTTTGTGATTTAGGTGCCGAAGTTATTAAGATAGAACGGCCTCCTTTCGGTGATGTAGCACGTACAAATGGACCTTACCAAAACGGCTGGAGTGGGTACTTTTTCAGTATTAATCGAGGCAAGCGTTCAGTTTCAATAGATCTCCGTACACAAGAAGGAAAAGAGATTTTTTTAGATTTAGCAAGCGGGGTGGACGTACTGGTAGAAAACTTCACACCAGGAACAATGGACCGCTTAGGTATCGGATATAGTACTCTCGCACAAAACAACTCTGGTTTAATTTTTACTAGTATCTCGGGGTTTGGTCAGACAGGACCATATAAAAGTCGACCTGCGCTCGATGTAATTGTACAGGCAATGGGCGGTGTTTTATCTATCACAGGAGAACCTGATGGCCCTCCTGTAAGACCAGGAATTTCATACGGTGATATTTCTGCCGGTCTTTTCGCAGTTATAGGTATCTTAAGTGCTCTTCATGAACGAGAACGAAGTGGTTTAGGACAGGCACTCGATATCAGCATGCTAGACTGCCAAATCAGTGTTATGGAAAACGCTATTATGCGATATGGAGTTACTGGTGAATCACCGAAGCCATTAGGTACAAGACACCCAACAGCTACCCCATTCCAAGCCTTCTCTACTGCAGACAAACCAATTGTAATAGCTCTAGGCTTTCAAGCTGATGAACAGTGGGCACTTTTATGTGGACTCCTCGGGCTTACTGATTTAATTGATGATACTCGTTTTAATACGGGCCCCAAGCGCACAAGAAATCATGCAATTCTAGAACCTATTCTGATACAAGCATTTCAATCTAAAACTGCAATTGAGTGGCTTCACGAGTTAGAAGCAGTCGGGATACCTTGTGGACCAGTCAATTCGATTCCAGAAGTTTTACAAGATCCGCAAATACAGCATCGAAAAATGATTCAAGAAGTAACTCATACTGTTGCAGGAACCATCCCAATTGCAAACACTCCATTTCGCTATTCACGCTCACATACAGGGATCTCGGGGCCACCACCAAGTTTTGGGGCTGACACCGAAGAAATTCTTAAACAACGACTAGGACTTTCAGAAAGCAAAATTGAACACCTAAAGGAAAACGCCATAATTTCGACAACTGGCGACCCCGATGTAGAATCACTACTTACCTAATCTCAGAATAGGACTTTAGATCCCCTGGTCTGTGTTCGAAACCTAACTTACCGTTAATTGCTTAAAAAATTATGTCAAAAAAAGAAGTGGTGGGTATGTTAACGTAAGAACGATCAATCCCGGTAGAGATTATTTGCTGCTATATAGTTCTGAACTAGTGGAGGCAAAAAAGTACTTGTCCGTCCATCTTTGATAGCTTCTCTAGCAATTGTAGAGGACACGTGTCGCATTGTTTCCTTGAGTTCCAATACAATTATCGACTCCTTCCAAGAACCAGAATTATCATCAATCCACCGATGTACCTTATCCACGTCATCTTCATTTCGATTTGCCGTAATCAAACGACATCTGTTAAAAAATATACTTAACTCTCGCGTCATAGACTTCGAATTTTCATAAAACTTTTCGTCAAAGAATCTGACTAAAGTATCAAAGCCTACAATAAAATCGAACGCACAATTAGGAAAAGTAGCTGATAAAACCGATGCTTGGTCAACAATCTTTGCTTTATTACAACCTAGGACATGCACATCTGCTGTTAGTCGAATAGTCATAAGCATGGCTAAACGATGCCGAAGTGACTCTTCCTGGATAATTTTTGAAACATTCTGCGTAGTAAGCATCGCAGCAGCTAGTTGTGTACCCGGAACTGCCTTACTTAATTCAAGTAGTTCCAAATGCGCGACAGTAGGAGGATTAAAAGACGCTGGCAGTACAGCTACCCGTCCTCTTAACATATCAGATGGAGTAAAGCTAACCGCCCTCGGCACATCACTATTGCTCAACATCTCCATAGATTGAAGAATTTCCTGTTCCATTACATGATTGTACTTCGCATAGCCAAAAACAATAAAACACTCCTACCAAACCAGTATTAAACTACAGACATGAATACCATCCTCTTTGATATAGATATGACGTTAATTACAACTAACGGTGCTGGACGAGCAACTATCAAATCAACACTGAAGGCAGTCCTAGGAAACGCAACTCCCATGGAATCGATAAGCGTACATGGCAAAACAGATTCATGGATATATACCGAGGCACTGAAACAGCTGGGGATCAAAGTAGAGCCAAAAGTTCTCCAGACCTTGTATGAAACACATATAAAATTACTGCCACAAGAACTAGAAAACCGTGATGGGAAAATCCTCAACGGCGTAACTTCACTTCTTCAAAAACTTTCGCAGCAACCTGTTACCTTAGGCCTCGCAACTGGAAATCTAGCCAAGGGTGCAGAGATTAAACTTCAGCACTTCGGACTTTGGGAACGATTTACTGGAGGAGGGTTTGGAGATCTTCATAAAGAAAGACCTGACATTGTCCAAGAAGCATTACAGAGTTGTGGTAGTGAAGCGTCTAATACAATCGTAATTGGAGATACCCCTTGGGATATAAGTTCAGGAAAAGCTATTGGCACACGGACAATCGGTGTTACAACTGGAATATTTGGAAAGGAAGAATTAGCTGAAAATGGAGCAGATTTAATAGTCGATACTCTTGAGGCAACTGAGGAACTATTCGAATTTTTGCTTGCTAGAAATTATTAGCCCAAAAGATCAAGGCGCTCACGTAAGCCCTGCACTCTCTCTTCAGCATCTTTAAACCGAGTACGCATTGACATCACCACATTTTCAGGAGCTTTTTCCAAGAATTTTTTATTCTCAAGTTGGCCTTCCAACTTTTTCAAATAAGCCTCAGATTCAAACAACTCAGTATTTAAACGCTCTCTCTCAGCAGAGACATCCACCTCAGGAAGAGCAAGCGCCACCTCAGTAGACGTAACACGAGCGAATGCAAAATCTCCAGAAGGCAACTCATCATTTGAGCTCAAAACAGTGAGTTCTACATGCGAAGTGAAGCATGTTGCTTCACTTGTTGCCAATAAATCATCTTTAAAAATATCTGACCGGACAAAAACATGTGGGCGTGTACCTGCAGGAAGACCTTTTTCCATACGAATATTCCGAATGACACGATTCACTTCGATCACATGAAGCATTGAAGCTTCTGCGGAGCTATCTAACCAAACTTCATTACTCACAGGATAAGCTTCAACAATTAATGGTGTTATCAATGCATCTGAATTAGCAGTATCAATTACATGTGGTACTAAATAGCCCCATAACTCCTCTGTAACAAACGGCATAAATGGATGAAGTAATGCCAAGGAACGTTTTAAAACGTAAAGAAGAATACTCACAGTAGCCTTATCGTTCGACCGCAAACGAACTTTACTTATTTCCAAATACCAATCACAAAATTCAGTATATAAAAAGTCATGAATTCTACGTCCTGCTTCTCCAATTTGATAAGCACTTAACAAAGAATGCACTTCGTCCTCAAGCCCTGAAAGACGAGATAAAATCCATCGATCTTCAAGCGGAAAATCTAAGCGGTTCTTGATATTTGGTTCTGCAACCTTTTCATCCTGCAGATTCATCAATATGAACCTAGCGCTGTTCCAAAGTTTATTTGCAAAATTACGTGAGGACACTAAGCGCTCCTCGTTATATTTCATGTCCTGACCAAGTGTAGAACCTGTTAGAAGAGCAAAACGAAACGCATCTGCTCCGTAAGTAGATGCTGAAATTAATGGATCTATTACATTCCCGCGAGACTTTGTCATTTTCTCACCCTTTGCATCACGAATAAGACCGTGAAACAAAATATTTTTAAAGGGAATATCACGTTCTGTAGCACGCTCACTGCCCATGTTATATAACCCAAACATAAGCATACGAGCACACCAAAAGAACATAATGTCATAGCCCATCTGCATATCGGTAGTTGGATAAAAGTACTTCAGATCTTCGGTGTCATCTGGCCAGCCAAGATCAGCATGTGGGGCAAGTGCAGATGAAAACCACGTATCCAACACATCTTCATCTTGTGTGAGCTTTGTTGAATCACAAAATTGACAAATTTCAGGATCCTCTACCGCAACTGTCATCTCACCACACTCACAATACCAAACCGGTATTTGATGTCCCCACCACAGCTGACGACTAATACACCAATCACGAATCTCATCCAACCAATTAAGAAAAATGCGGCCAAAACGCTCTGGGACTATATTCACCCGCCCTTCACTTATAGCTGCATATGCATCTGAGGCAAGTGTCTGCCCAGGTTTATATTCTCGGTTAACACCCACCCACCACTGCTCTGAAGGCAGGGGCTCCACTGGGTTCTTACATCTGCTGCACTGGCCAACAGTATGGGTATATGGCACAACGCTTTCGAGAAAGCCCTGTTCTTCTAAATCTCTCACAATTGCTTCACGTGCTTCAAATCGATCAAGACCCACGTAGGGTCCTCCATCATCTGAAATCTTCGCTTCGCGATCGATAACAACAATAGATTCAAGATCGTGGCGTTGTCCAATCTCCCAATCAACGGGGTCGTGTGCTGGGGTAACCTTTAGGGCCCCCGTTCCAAAATCCAGCTTTACTGCATCATCAGCAACAATCGGAATCTCCCTACCAACTATTGGTAACAAAACAGTTTTCCCTATCTTCTCTTCAAACCTCGGATCCTCGGGATGTACTGCAACTCCTGTATCACCGAGCATTGTCTCAGGTCTAACAGTCGCGATAACAAGAGCGTCCGGAAGAGGCATACCTCCCTCACCAACAATTGGATATCGAACATGGTAAAGACTAGCCTCTTCTTCAACGTAATCTACTTCCAAATCACTTAGTGCAGTCTCACATCGCGGACACCAGTTGATCATTCGTAGCCCTCGGTAAATTAAGCCGTCGTTGTACAAATTCACGAACGTCGTTCGAACTGCCCGAACAATCTTAGGATCTAACGTAAAGACATCACGAGACCAGTCGGCAGAAGCTCCTAATGCTCTATGCTGCTCGTAGATTCGACCCCTATATTGTTTTACCCACTCCCAAGTTCGTTCTAGGAAAGCCTCACGACCTATATCATGTCGAGACAAGCCTTCATTAGCTAACTCGCGCTCTATAACATTTTGGGTTGCTATTCCTGCATGATCTTCACCAGGAAGCCATAAAGCCTCGAAGCCGCGCATACGCCTCCACCGGACAAGTGTATCTGTTAAAGCATCCTCAAGACCATGTCCAAGATGTAATTGTCCCGTCACATTTGGTGGCGGCATGATAATTGCATAGGCATCAGCATCCCGGTTAGATTGGGCCTCAAAAAAACCACCATCTTCCCACATTTGATATATGCGTGACTCAACAGTGGAAGGGTCATACGTACTCGGCAAGGTAGACGGCATTGGTGAAGTTTACCGGAGGAGTCTAAACAGCTAAAGTCTCGCCAAGCGTTTTGCGGCTTCTGCTAAGGTATCGTCAGATTTACTAAAAGTGAATCTGACGAAATGGTTTCCTTTATTTCCCGAATAAAAAGATGAACCCGGTACCGGCGCAATACCATAATGACGAATCAAATGATGAGCAAAGTCAACGTCAGTGCCTTGAAATTTGTGACCCGTAAAGTCTGCCATAATGTAATAAGCCCCCTCTGGTGTATGACATTCAAAACCTGCTTCACGCAAAGGTAAGAGTAGAAAATCACGCTTTTTTTGGTACATTTCGATGAGACTTGGATAATACGATTCCCCCTGCTCTATAGCAAAAGCAGCAGCTTCTTGAAGAGGAGCAGGAGCTCCCACCGTTAAATAATCATGTACTTTCCGAACAACTGCACTAATTTCTTCCGTGGCTAGCACATATCCTATCCTCCACCCGGTAACACTAAATGTTTTGGAAATTCCGCTGATAATGATAGTTCGCTCAAACATTCCTGGTAGAGACCCCAAAGAAACATGCTCTTGACCATCAAAAATAATATGCTCGTATATCTCATCAGTAATCGCTAAACAATCATATTCGAGGCACAAATCTGCTATTATTTTTAACTCCTCACGCGTAAAAACTTTGCCGCTAGGATTATTTGGAGTGTTAACAATAATAGCCTTTGTTTTACTTGAAAAAGCTTCTCGAAGCTCAAGAGGATCAAAGGAGAAATCTGGGCTATTCAAAGTAACAAATTTCACAGTAGCACCGCTCATCGCAGCATCAGGAATGTAATTCTCGTAAAAAGGTTCGAAGACGACCACTTCATCACCTGGCTCAATAAATGCCAACATGACAGCCATCATCGCTTCTGTGGCACCACAGGTAACAGTTAGATGTGTATCTGGGTCAAGCTCAAAATCATAATTTTTCTCATACTTCTGTGCTAACGCCTTCCGCAAACGAAACGCACCCCATGTAATAGCATATTGGTTCACATCATCACTAATTGCATCAATGGCAGCTTTTTTCACGAAGTCTGGCGCAGGAAAATCTGGATATCCTTGAGCTAAATTAATCGCACCATGTACTTGGGAGAGTCTTGTCATTTCACGAATAACTGACTCAGTAAAAACACTGGTTCGCCCAGTTGGTTTAAATCGCATCTTGCGTCCTATCGTTTTGAAAGAACGACTACTGGAATTACACGCCCAGATCGCTCTTCATATTCAGCATAATGAGACATTGTCTCCACGAATCGCTTATAAAAACGTGTTCGATCAGGCTCATCCGCAAGAATACCTTTCATTAAGAGCACCTTGCTGCCGACACGAACAGAAACATCAGAATCCGCCTTAATGTTCCCCAACCATGCAGGGTTTCGAGGGTTACCACCTGAGGATGCAGGTATCAAAAAATTCTCGCCATCCTCCAGATATAGAAGCGGTAAAGTTCGTAGACGTCCAGACTGTGAACCCCGGGTGGTTAAAAGAAGGAATTTAAGAGAGCCTAACTGGCTACCAACATTACCACCCGTTAAAACATATAGCCATCGATGAAGAAAACCAATCCAATGCATAATCACGGGGTGCATTCAAAAACCCTAACGAATTCCTTTTGACTCTAGCAACTCTGCCATCGTAGATCCTATTTCAGCAGGAGAATCACTTACTACTGCACCTGCAGTAGCTAATGCCTGTTTTTTATTCTCTGCTTTTCCATCATCACCTGAAATAATCGCACCAGCATGACCCATTCGTCGCCCAGGAGGCGCTGTTGCACCAGCTATAAATGCAACAACGGGTTTTTGAACATGTTCTTGAATATATAAAGCCGCGTCTTGCTCTGCAGATCCACCAATTTCACCAACCAAAACAATTGCATCAGTTTCAGGATCTTCGTTAAGCAATTGAACCGCCTGTTTTTGTGTAGTTCCAATTATTGGATCACCACCAACACCTATACATGTGCTTTGGCCAATCCCTTCAGCTGTGAGCTGGGCAACAACTTCGTATACCAGTGTGCCTGAGCGACTTACCACTCCAACTCGGCCAGGAAGAAAAATATCACCTGGCATAATTCCTGCACGGGCATTAGCGCTGGGAGTTATAACCCCGGGACAATTAGGCCCAATTAACATGGATTCACTGCTACTAAGTGCATGCTTAACGCGAACCATATCAGCAACAGGTATTCCTTCAGTGATACAAATTACAACAGGTAGCTCAGCTGCGGCAGCTTCTAAGATTGCATCTGCAGCAAAAGGCGCAGGAACAAAAATTATACTTACATTAGCTCCGGTTTCACGGACAGCACTATCTACTGTAGAGAAAATAGGCACGCCATCCTGCTCCTCTCCACCACGACGCGGATGAATAGCTCCGACTACGTTAGTACCGTAGCTAATAGAACGACGCATATGGTTGGCACCCTCAGTGCCTATACCTTGAACAATTAATCTCGTATTTTCATTTAATAGAACGCTCATTGTTTCCCTTACTGCGCACGCTGGACACGCACGGTACAGTTACATGGGCAATACACCCGAACGCATTGTAACCAGAACAAGCGTGTATGCACCTATAATTTTAAGAAAAAAAGGAAAAAAGGAAAAAATATGGTAATGGCACTAGATGGAATCAAAGTACTAGACTTATCAAGACTGGCTCCCGGCCCTTATTGCTCAATGCTGTTGGCAGACTTTGGGGCTGATGTTTTACTCGTTGAAGCTATCCCAGGATCTTCTAAAAAATTAGGTAGCGGCCCACAAAGTGGTAACGAAGGGGCGCAACGCGCAGCTGCATATAACGCATTAGGGAGAGGAAAACGTTCAATATCCCTAAACTTAAAGGAAACTGCTGCACGAAAAATTTTCTTTGAGCTACTTGAAGATGCAGATGTGGTTCTAGAAGGTTTTCGCCCTGGGGTTGTAAATCGTTTAGGCGTCGATTACCAAACTGTTTCAGAGCACAACCCGGGAATAGTATATTGCTCGCTTTCTGGATTTGGTCAAAATGGTCCTTACAGTAATCTTGTTGGCCACGACATTAATTACATCAGCATAGGAGGAGGACTAGGTGTTATTGGCCGACCAGGAACTGCACCAGCAATACCAGTAAACATGCTTGCAGATTTCGCTGGTGGAGGCTTATTTGCAGCATTTTCAATATGTGTTGCACTCCTTTCAAAACAAACCACGGGAAAAGGACAGTATATTGATATGGCAATGAGTGATGGAGTCCTTTCCTTAATGACAAGTGCATTTACCGGTTTTTTTTCAACGGGTACACCTTTACGGCCTGGGGAAGGTTTCTTAACCGGAGCACGCCCTTGGTATGACACTTACCAATGCAGCGATGGACGTTGGTTCTCCATAGGCAGTATTGAGCCACACTTTTACGAATCTCTGTGCCAAATACTAGGCACGGAAGAATATTTAGGAGAACAACACAATGAAAAACTTTTCCCGGAAATGAAAGCTAAATTCAGTGAAATTTTTTCAACTAAGACCGCAGATGAATGGATGCAATTAATGTCTGCGCACGACATTTGCGCGGCACCAGTACTTGAGCAAGAAAAGGTTCCGACCGATCCACATAATGTTGCGCGTGAGATGATAGTGAACCTCGAAACAGCAATAGGAAATGTTCAGCAAATTGGAATAGCGCCAAAATTAAGTGAGACCCCAGGTAAAATTAGTAAAACAGCCCCTCTCGTAGGGGAGGACACTGAACTAGTGCTTCGAGAATTAGGCTATACAAATGAAAAAATTACAGAACTCAAATCCATGGGAATCACCGGATAAGGAGAAATAATGACACCAGAATACCGAGTAGTTGCAGAAGGACTACGTTTCCCAGAAGGGCCATTAGAACTGCCAAATGGCGATATCCTAATTACAGAAATTGAAGCCGGACGTTTAACCAGGATAAAACAAGATGGCTCAAAAGAAATCTTTGCCATCACAGGTGGTGGTCCAAATGGAGCAGCAATCGGCCCTGATGAAGCAATCTATGTCACACAAAATGGAGGGTTTGAGTGGTCCAAGTCATTGCAAACAGACGGAACACATCTTCTTAGACCAGGAGACCGTGCAAGCGACTACACAAATGGATCGATCCAACGTGTAAGTGCAGACGGAAATTCCGTTGAAACGCTCTATGACAATTGCAATGGGGAACCACTTAAAGGACCAAATGACTTAGTTTTCGACCATGAAGGGAATTTTTATTTCACTGACCTAGGAAAACGATACGGAAGACAAAGGGACATCACAGGCCTATATTACGCTTCCCCAAACGGAAAATTTATTAAAGAAATAGTCTTCCCGTTTGAAAGCCCCAACGGTATAGGATTAAGCCCAGACGAAAAGACTCTCTACGTCGCTGAAACACCAAGCGGACGTTTATGGGCATTCGACATTATCAGCCCAGGAGAAGTGAAAAATAGACGAGTTCTAGGACATGCACCGCCAGCAGAAGGAATTAATCAAGCAATGTTTGATTCTCTTTGTGTAGACAGTGAAGGCAACATCATAATCGCGACCATCTTGAATGGTGGTGTTACATCAATATCCCCTGATGGAAAACATATAACACACATATCACTTCCAGATGGAATAACGACAAATCCTTGCTTTGCAGGACCTGAACTAAGAACACTATATGTAACGCTGGGTAGCACTGGCCGGCTAATAGCATTCGATAACTGGCCTACACAAGGACTTAGACTAGCTTTTCAAAAAAGAGTAACCACCTAGAAAAACCTGTTAGCAACTCCTAGGGTATTGCTACAGTACGATATTGGTGTGAGCAAAAGAATTCTTATAACTAACGATGATGGATTTGATTCTCCTGGACTCTGGGCTTTGGTAAGAGCCTGTAGTAAGCATGAATGCGAAATTACCGTAGCAGCACCACGCGAAAATCAAAGCGCTGCAGGGGCAAGTCTTACATTACGCAAACAAATAGAGTGGGAATCCGTTAAAAACCCGCCAGTTGCTAATATTCAGGCTTGGGCAGTAGGAGGACGGCCTGGTGATGCTGCAATAGTCGGGCTTGATCACTTAAGTGAATCAACAGACATACTCATTTCAGGAATAAATCAGGGTGCAAATATAGGCTTTGATTTATCAATAAGTGGAACCGTTGGAGCTGCTCTGCAAGGCTACTTTCGTGGAATTACTTCCTTTGCAATCTCATATGCAATGACACCACAAACGGAAGTAAATTGGGAAACTGCTGAACATATAGCAAGCATTATCTGCGGGAAGGCACTATCGGAAGAAATTCCAAAAAAATCATTCTTAAACATAAATATTCCTCTTGTAGCTATAGAGGAAATTGCAGGATTAGTAGTAACCAGAGCCGAAGAAGCTGGTTACTTTCAACTCGAAGACGCAAAAAACAACTCCAGCAAACTTAAAAGGAAAACCGCTGAAGACCCTAGGTCAATTCCACAGGCAGGAACAGACCTCTGGGCCCTTTCGCAAAAATATGTCAGTATTTGTCCGATTCAAATAAACTTGACGGACTATCGCAAAATGGATGCCTTAGGAAAAATACTTAACGAAAATTGGAAAGAAAAAGAAATCTAACTTACTTGAACATTCACTATCGATTTGGAATAAACTAACCCAATGAACTACATTCAACTACACGAGTACGAATATTTTCCTCCTACTGGGTTTGCACTAACTGGAGGGTTGGAACCCGGTACAGTAATTGATTACGAATCTCGTCTACGAAATTCGGGGACGTGGAGCGGGAACCCCCATGGCAATGTAATTGGATTCGCTCAATTTGATGAATATCAAGACTTTTCAACCGAAGAAAAACTTAACTTACCCCCCGGTGACATCTACTCAATAGATAAACCAGTTATCTCCTCACACCCTAAAGTAGATATGCACCGCTGGATTGGCAAAAAAGTCAAAGAGTTCGAAATCCTCGACGGCTTTTCACCATTCCCTCAAGTTACTGATACCGTAAAAGCCCTTGAGCAATTAATCGAAAAGTTTGTGGAAAAACATGGTGACTTTTTTTCAAATAATGTACATGGCGACAATTATGTAGAGCTCTCTATCTTCGACTGGTATAACGAGTGGAAAGCAATCGGAATTGCAGCCACTGATGCAGCAACCGAGCAAGGGAAAGAAAAACTCCTAGCTGGTGCAAAAGACCAGAAAACTATACTAAATGAGTATCTTTATCCACAAAATAAAAACGGCGAAGATCGTGAACCTATTACAATCAAACCAGACAGTTTGCTTGATTGGTGTTGGGCTTTAGTTGCTCGTGACATTCTTGATAATGTCACATACAAGAAATGTATTAACCACAAAAGCGAAAACAATCCTAACGGCTGTGAACATGAAGTCCCTTCAATAGATCTGAGTGGAAATACAGGCCAAGAATACTGCAGTGCAGATTGTCAGGAAACATAAATGTCTGGTCACTCAAAATGGGCATCTATTAAGCGAAAAAAAGCGGTAACTGACTCGCGACGTGGTGCATTATTTACTAAGCTTGCTAAGGAAATACAAATTGCAGTAAAAGCCGGAGGCGGGCCTGATCCTGAAGCCAACTTCAAGCTTCGCTTAGCTATTCAACGAGCAAAATCTGCAAACATGCCAAATGATAATATCGATCGATCAATTGCAAAGGCTTCAGGTGGAGGTGACAGCGAACAACTGGATGAAGTCAATTACGAAGGGTACGGTCCAGGTGGTGTTGCTGTATTGGTTCAAACTGTCACAGATAATCGAAATAGAACTGTCTCTGAAATACGACATGAATTTACCCGCGCAGGCGGGAATCTAGGAGAAACCGGTTCTGTGGCTTGGCAATTTGAAACCAAAGGTACCATAACTATCGGGGTTCATGACAACGAAGAGGAGCTAACCTTGATGGCAATTGATGCAGGAGCCGAAGACGTTGAATCGTTAGACACAGTGCTAGATCTTCAAACAAAACCTAATACTTTAGAGGAAGTTAGGAAAAAACTAGAAGAGCAAGGGGTTTCAATTGAAAATGCTGATATCGCAATGATACCTAAATCGACATTATCACCTGAAACATCTGATGCGAAAAAAACACTACATTTGTTAGACAAACTTGAAGAGCTAGAAGATGTTCAACGGGTTTATTCAAACATCGAATTTAAAGATGAAATATTGGAAGACTACGCTGAATAGCTGCATGGAAGCTCCCTTTCTTATCAACATATGCGTATCTTAGGTATTGATCCCGGGCTAAGTGCCACAGGCTATGGGGTATTAGAATTTGATGAGCAAAGTGATAATTGTAATCACGTTGCTCACGGAGTAATTAGAACCAAAAGCTCACAGGATTTAACTATAAGATTACAAATAATTAGAGATGGCATCTCTAAAATAATCTGTGAATATAGTCCGTTTTCCGGTGCTATTGAAGGAGGTTTTGTTGGTACCAATGCTCGGAGCGCACTAACTCTAGGACAGGCTAGAGCGATAGCTATTCTTGCACTAGGTGATGGGAACTTAAAAGTGCATGAATATTCACCTAATACAGTTAAACAAGCAGTCGTAGGCTACGGGAAAAGTACCAAGCAGCAAGTTGCGGAAATGGTAAGACTTCAATTGAATCTTGAGCAACTACCGAGACCTGAAGATGCTTCCGACGCACTTGCAATAGCAATAACTCACTGGGCATATCTCAGATCAACTATCACTGACGAAATTAATAACGACCACTTAACTTAGTATGATCCCATGAATATATATTTTGTGGACGTATCCTCACGGTAATTCGCTTTGATGCTGCCTTAGACGCAGAGCCATTATCATCCATATTCAGAGGTATACCTCTATATTTCTCAGCTACCTTTGCCATAACATCCGCGGTATATTCAATTTCATCAACTAACTCAGCAGAGCCTTGCACTACCAAACCCTGCAACTCAGCATATTCTTTTCCAGATTCAAGCATTGCAGTGACATTTGGGTTTCTCCGAATGTTAAGAATTTTCTGGCTTTTTCGAAACGTCGTGAAGTGGATCATGTCATCCTTCATGATGTACCACATAGCCGCAAGGTGAGGAAATCCGCTTGAACTATTTGTTGCAACTTGCAAAGTCCAACCTTCTTCCAAAAATAACTTCTGCTCTTCGTCTGAGAGCGTAATTTGGTTTCTTCGACTAGGCATTTTAAATCTCCTTCCACATATTACATGAAACAAAACTTAAGCCAACAGAGACAGAAACAGAGTTGGAATGTATGCTAAGGAAATGAACTTTGATACCATTTTCCGGAGCATAGAACGCTCATTTCGTGATTCTGCGACAAGGCCGTGGGCTCTTGCAGCATCCGTACTGATTGCCGCAGCTTTTGTCTTATTAATTCTTATCTTTGTTCTCCCAAATAGTGGGGAAAGCTCTGTACCTGCAGCTCCTATTGAATCAACAACTGAGCCAACACCAGAGCCAACACCAGAACCAACACCAGAACCAACACCAGAGCCAACACCAGAGCCAACACCAGAACCAACACCAGAACCAACACCAGAACCAACACCAGAACCAACACCAGAG
>MDTE01181267.1_pt1 | contig 57721 bp, 56 predicted proteins | sample 811231 | NCBI WGS metagenome assembly MDTE01 (sample SAMN05326651, study PRJNA326480) | marine metagenome | isolation source: seawater | place: Indian Ocean: Red Sea | collected 2010
GGGGTGTAGCTCAGTTTGGTTAGAGCGCCTGCCTGTCACGCAGGAGGTCGCGGGTTCGAGTCCCGTCACTCCCGCCATGTTTATTAATAATCTTTATCAACTAAGCAAATAAGCCAATAATAATGTGACTTAACTACACTTTCATTTGTACAAAAAGCTTATATATAGAAATTATGATTAGTTTAGATTTTTTAAAAGAATATTTTTCTATAATTGTTTTTTTAGTGATAGCTTTAGGTCTTAGTTTTGGGTTTATTCTTTTAAACTATATATTGTCGCCAAAAAAACCAGATCCAGAAAAACTTTCTGCATATGAGTGTGGTTTTGATCCATTTGAAGACTCTAGAATGGAATTTGACGTAAGATTTTATTTAGTTGCAATACTTTTTATTATTTTTGACTTAGAAATTGCTTTCCTTTTTCCATGGGCAATTACATTGGGTAAAATTGGTTTTATGGGATTTATGTCTATGATGATTTTTTTGTCAATCTTAACGATTGGTTTTATTTATGAATGGAAAAAAGGAGCTTTGGACTGGGAATAAATAATGAATGTAGAGGAAAGACAATCAAAAATTCCTGAAGAATTTAAAGAATTAGCAAAAGACTTTAGTAAAAATGGTTTTATAACAACATCTTTTGATAATTTGGTAAATTGGGCAAGAACAGGTTCACTGCATTGGATGACATTTGGCCTTGCATGTTGCGCAGTAGAAATGATGCAAACTTCAATGCCAAGATACGATCTTGAAAGGTTTGGAGCGGCACCACGAGCATCTCCAAGACAGTCTGACGTTATGATTGTGGCTGGAACATTAACAAATAAAATGGCACCAGCACTCAGAAAAGTATATGATCAAATGCCTGAACCTAGATATGTAATTTCCATGGGAAGTTGCGCAAACGGTGGTGGTTATTATCACTATTCTTATTCTGTTGTAAGAGGTTGTGATAGAATTGTTCCAGTAGATATTTATGTGCCTGGCTGTCCACCTTCAGCTGAAGCCCTTCTTTACGGTATAACGCAACTACAAAAAAAAATTAGAAACAAAGGTTCATTAGAAAGATAATTTAATGGACACATTAGTAACATTAGAAAAAAAAATTAATTCAGAACTAACAACTAAAATTAAAAGCTCTAAAATTAAACATAATAATATTTATTTAACAATAGACTCCGAAGATCTATTAGATGTGACTAATTTTTTAAAATCTAATAATAATACCAAATTTAGACAATTAATTGATATAACAGCTGTTGATTACCCTGAAAGCTTAGAAAGATTTAAAATGGTTTATTTATTATTAAGTCATGAATTAAATAAAAGAGTAGTTCTGGAATTTTATATTAATGAAAACCAAGTTATTAGTTCAGTAACTTCGATTTATCCATCAGCAAATTGGATGGAAAGGGAAGTTTTTGATATGTATGGTATAAATTTTAAAAATCATCCTGATTTAAGAAGAATTCTTACAGATTACAACTTTAAAGGACATCCTTTAAGAAAAGATTTTCCCTTAACAGGTCATGAAGAAGTTAGATACAACGAGGATAAAAAAAAAGTAGTTTATGAAGATGTTAAGCTTGAACAAAATTATAGAAACTTTGATTATGAGAGCCCCTGGAAAGGAACAAAATATATTAGCGAACAAGTAAAAAAAAATGTCAAAGAATAAAAAAACTTTAAATCTTAATTTTGGACCCCAGCATCCCGCTGCTCATGGTGTATTGCGTTTAATATTACAGCTAGATGGAGAGGTTGTTGAAAAAGCAGATCCACATATTGGCTTACTTCACAGAGGAACAGAAAAACTCATTGAAAACAAGACCTACACCCAAGCAATTCCTTATTTTGATAGACTTGATTACGTTGCTCCAATGAACCAGGAACATGCTTTTGCTTTAGCAATAGAAAAAATTTTAAATATAGATGTTCCAATCAGAGCACAATTTATAAGAGTTCTTTTTTGTGAAATAGGAAGAATTTTAAGTCACATTCTTAACGTAACAACTCAAGCTATGGATGTTGGAGCTTTAACTCCAACTTTATGGGGATTTGAGGAAAGAGAAAAATTAATGGGTTTTTATGAAAGAGTTTCTGGATCTAGACTCCATGCAAATTATTTTAGACCAGGTGGCGTTCATCAAGATCTTCCAAGAGGTTTAGCAGAGGATATTTCTGACTTTTGCTCTAAATTTCCAAAGATAATTGATGATTTAGAAACTTTATTAACTGACAACAGAATCTTTAAACAAAGGAATGTAGATATTGGCGTAGTTTCTAAACAAGATGCATTGGACTATTCTTTTTCTGGGGTAATGCTAAGAGGATCAGGAGTTGCATGGGATTTAAGAAAATCCCAACCATATGATTGTTATGAACAATTAGAATTTAAAATACCTATAGGTAAAAATGGTGATTGTTATGACAGGTATCTTTGTAGAATTGAGGAAATGAGGGAAAGCGTGAAAATTATAAATCAATGTTTATCAAAATTACCCAAAGGTCCAATCAAAACTATGGATGGAAAAATAAGTCCGCCTTCAAAAAAAGATTTAAAAGAGTCAATGGAGGCTTTGATACATCATTTTAAATTATTCACAGAGGGTTACAGAGTTGATAAAGATGAGCTGTATGTAGCTGTAGAGGCTCCAAAAGGTGAATTTGGTGTATACATAGTTTCTGATGGTTCAAACAAACCTTATAAATGTAAAATAAAAGCTCCTGGCTTCTCTCATCTTCAAGCTATGGATTATTTGATAAAAGGACATATGCTAGCAGACGTACCAGCTATACTAGGGTCAATGGATATTGTTTTTGGAGAGGTTGATAGATGAGTTTAAAAAAAATTTTTAAGGATCAACCTGATGAATTTAAGTTTTCAGAAGAAAACAAAAAAGTAGCAGAAAAAATTATTTTAAATTATCCAGATAATAAACAACAAAGCGCAGTTATGGCTCTATTATATTTAGCTCAAAGACAGAATGATAACTGGATTCCTCTAGTAGCAATGAAATACATAGCAAAATTTTTGAAAATGCCATATATAAAAGTGTACGAGGTTGCCACTTTTTACTCGATGTACAATTTAAGCCCAGTTGGTAAAAACTTCATTCAAATTTGCACTACAACTCCTTGTATGATTAGGGGTGCTTACGACTTAGTAGAAGTTTGTAAAAATAAAATTTCACATAATCAAAATGAAGTTTCTAAAAATGAAAAATGTTCTTGGGTAGAAGTGGAGTGTCTTGGAGCGTGTGTTAATGCACCAATGGTACAAATTAATGATCATTATTTTGAAGATTTAGATAAAAAAAAATGGAGAAAATTGTTGACCAAATATTCAACGATGAGCCGATTAAACCTGGTTCATATAAAGGTCGGAATAGCTCCGAACCAGAAAATAATAGACAAACATTATTAGAGAGTAAAAATGCTTAAAGACAAAGATAGAATATTTAAAAATTTATATAACGATTTTGGTCCAGATATAGGTTCTGCAATTAAAAGAGAAGATTGGACAAAAACTGACGAAATTATTCTAAAAGGAAGAGAATGGATAATTGAAGAAGTAAAAAATTCACAATTAAGAGGTAGAGGTGGCGCAGGATTCCCAACAGGTTTAAAATGGTCATTTGCTCCAAAAGAAGTGGGATCTAGACCTCATTACTTGGTTATAAATGCTGATGAGTCAGAACCAGGAACTTGCAAAGATAGAGATATTTTAAGATTTGAGCCTCATAAACTTATTGAGGGATGTTTAATAGCATCATACGCCGTAAATGCAAAAAAATGTTACATATATATTAGAGGAGAATATTTTAATGAAGGACAGTGTTTACAAAAGGCAATTGATGAAGCTTATGAAAAAAAATTTATAGGTAAAAATGCATATGGTACTGGATGGGACTTAGATATTTATATACATTACGGAGCTGGAGCATATATTTGTGGAGAAGAAACTGCTTTACTAGAAAGTATCGAAGGAAAAAAAGGACAGCCAAGACTCAAACCTCCTTTTCCAGCGCTAGTTGGTTTATATGGATGCCCAACAATAGTAAATAATGTCGAAACAATTGCAGTTGTTCCAACAATTCTAAGAAAAGGCTCTAAATGGTTTTCCTCATTAGGAAGAAATAAAAATACAGGAACAAAAATATACTGCATTTCTGGAAATGTTAACAATCCTTGCAATGTTGAGGAAGAAATGGGTATTCCTTTAAAAGATCTTATAGAAAAACATGCTGGGGGAGTAATAGGTGGGTGGGACAATTTAAAAGCAGTAATACCCGGCGGATCATCTATGCCACTCTTACCTAAAAATATTTGCGATACAATAAAAATGGATTTTGATTCACTTGTAGAACAAAAAAGTGGATTAGGTACAGCTGGAATCGTGGTTATAAATAAAGATCAAGATATTATAAAATGTATGGCAAGAATTGCTAGATTTTATAAGCATGAAAGTTGTGGTCAATGTACTCCATGTAGAGAGGGCTCAGGTTGGATGTGGAGAATGTTAGAAAGAATGGCAAAAGGAGAAGCATCAAAAGAAGAAGTAGACATGTTGATGGATGTTACCAAACAAATTGAGGGTCATACAATTTGTGCATTTGGAGAAGGATCTGCGTGGCCTGTCCAGGGATTATTAAGGCACTTTAAAAAAGAAGTCATTAAAAGAAATAATTTTGATCCTTTAATTAATAAAAATAGAAATATTCCTTATTTAGTAGATCAACACTTATTGGATAAATAAATGATAAAGTTAAAAGTAAATGATATAGATGTAGAAGTTGAGGAAGGGCTTACAGTTCTACAAGCCTGCGAAAAAGCTGGGTTTGAAATACCTAGATTTTGTTATCATGAAAAACTATCAATAGCTGGAAACTGTAGAATGTGTTTAGTTGAGATGGAAAAATCTCCTAAACCAATAGCTTCTTGTGCAATGCCAGCAACCGAAGGAATGATTATCAAAACTAACACTGAATTTGTTAAAAAATCAAGAAAAGGAGTTATGGAATTTCTTTTAGCTAATCATCCACTGGATTGTCCAGTTTGTGATCAGGGTGGAGAATGTGACCTTCAAGATCAATCAATGTTTTATGGAATAGACAAATCAAGATTCAAAGAAAACAAAAGATATGTACCTGAAAAATATATGGGACCATTAATAAAAACACAAATGACAAGATGTATTCATTGTACACGTTGTGTAAGATTTGCGACAGAGGTGGCCGGTGTTCCCGAGCTAGGAGCCATTGGCAGAGGTGAAGATATGCAAATTACAACTTATTTGGAAAAATCTATGGAATCTGAAATGTCAGCAAATGTAATTGATTTATGTCCAGTAGGTGCATTAACTTCTAAACCATACGTTTTTGAAGCTAGACCTTGGGAATTAAAAAAAACAGAGACCATTGATGTGATGGATGCTGTTGGCTCCAATATAAGAGTAGACACCTATGGATGGGAAGTTAAGAGAATTTTACCAATAATCAATGAAGATATAAATGAGGAATGGATATCAGATAAAACTAGATACGCATGTGATGGATTAAAGTTCCAAAGACTTGATACCCCTTATGTAAAAGAAAAAAATGAATTTAAAAAAATACCGTGGTCTATAGCATATTCAAAATTGGTGGAAAAAATAAAAACTACACCAAGTGAAAGAATTGGCGGTTTGACTGGTGATCTTACAAATATGGAAACTATGTTTATAATAAAAGAGTTTTTTAACAAAACTATCAAGTCTAAACATTTAGAATCAAGACATGAGAATTATTATGTAAATAGTTCAGTAAGAGAAAACTACATATTTAATTCATCTATTAATGGAATAGAAGAAAGTGATCTAATAATTCTTTTAGGTTGTAATCCTAGATATGAAGCTACAATAGTTAATTCGAGAATAAGAAAATCCTACCTTAAAAATAAAACAGAAATATATTCTTTTAATAATTTAGGTGATTTAACATATCCATATAGATTGATTGATAATTCTACAGAAACAGTAAAAGAAATTTTTGAAAATAAACATTACTTATCTAAAAAAATTATAGAATCCCAAAAACCTGTAATAATTGTTGGACAATCTATATTAAAACATGATTCAGGAGCCTTTATTTTTGAAGAGTTAAAAGATTTCCTTAAAAAAAATAATAAAATTAATGAAAAATGGAATTCATTAAATCTTCTATCAAATCATGCGTCTACAGTAGGGGCCTATGATTTAGATATTTTTAGTTCAGAAAATGGAGAAAACGTATTTTTAGAAAATCTTCATAAAAATAACTATGATTTAATATTTTTATTTGGACAAGATAATTTAAATTTTAAAAAGAAAAATGAATTTGTTATCTATATTGGTAGCCATGGTGATAAAGGCGCTGAAATGGCAGATTTAATTTTACCAGGATCGTCTTATACAGAACAAGATGGGTATTTTACTAATCTTGAGGGAAAAATTCAAAAAGCTTTTAAAGCAACTTATCCACCAGGTGAAGCGAAAGAAGATTGGTTAATTATAAATGAATTATCTGAGTTAATAAAAAGAAAAAAATTATTTAATAACAAAGAAGAACTTATAAATAGCATGTTGAATTTTATAAAAAATAAGAAACAAAACCAGCCTTCATTAAAAAGAGATACAAATTTTAATATGGAAAAGATTTTGGTTGATGATGTTGATTATTATTACTCTAACGTTATAGCTCGCTCATCAAAAACAATGACCGAGTGTCGAAATATAAAATTAAATTTAAATAAAACTGGAACAGAAGGTTAGGATGTTTGATTATTTTTTTTTAATACTTAAAGAAACATACAAAATATTATTTCTATTAATTCCCGTTTTAGTTTCAGTTGCTATGATAGTATGGCTTGATAGACGCGTATGGGCATTTGTTCAAAAGAGGAGAGGGCCAAATGTTGTTGGTCCATTTGGTTTATTTCAATCTCTAGCAGATGCATTAAAATATGTATTTAAAGAAATTATAATTCCTTCAAGTTCAAATAAAGTTATTTTTATTCTAGCTCCAATAATAACAATGACATTAGCTTTAATTTCTTGGGCCGTAATTCCTTTTAGTGAAGAGTTAGTATTATCAAATATTAATGTAGGTATTTTATATATATTTGCAATTTCTTCATTAGGTGTTTATGGAATAATAATGGGTGGTTGGGCATCAAATTCTAAATATCCATTTTTAGGAGCAATTAGATCTGCTGCACAAATGGTATCCTACGAGGTTTCTATAGGAGTGATTATAATTAATGTTTTATTATGCGTAGGTTCACTTAATCTTACTGATATTGTATTAGCTCAAGAAAAGCTTTGGTTCATAGTTCCACTATTTCCTATGTTTGTTATTTTTTTTATTTCAGCGTTGGCTGAAACTAATAGACCACCATTTGATTTACCTGAAGCAGAAGCTGAATTAGTTGCAGGGTATCAGACAGAGTATTCAGGCATGATGTATGCAATGTTTTGGTTAGGAGAATATGCAAATATTTTATTAATGTGTGCTTTGGGTTCAATACTTTTTCTTGGAGGTTGGTTACCACCGATCGAAATTTACCCATTCAATTTGATACCAAGTCCATTATGGTTAATTTTAAAAATTTTGATACTATTTATTCTGTTTGCTTTAGTTAAAGCAATTGTTCCTAGATATAGATATGATCAGCTAATGAAGTTAGGATGGAAAATATTTTTACCATTCTCTTTAATCTGGGTAGTTATCACTGCTAGTTTTTTAATGTATTTTAATTTATTACCAAAGGTTTAAACAATATGAAGTTAAGTAGATTATTAAAAACAATATTCATGATGGATTTTCTATCAGGATTATTAATTGCTATTAAAGAAAGTTTTAAATCAAAAAAAACTATTAATTATCCTTTTGAAAAAGGAAAAATAAGCCCAAGGTTCAGAGGAGAACATGCCTTAAGAAGATATCCAAATGGAGAAGAGAGATGTATAGCATGTAAATTATGTGAAGCTGTTTGTCCGGCACAAGCCATAACAATTGAGTCAGCAGAAAGATCTGATGGGAGTAGAAAAACTACAAGATATGATATTGATATGCTTAAATGTATTTATTGCGGATTATGTGAGGAGTCTTGTCCTGTCGATGCAATTGTCCAAGGGCCAAATTTTGAATTCGCAACCGAGACAAGAGAAGAGCTTTATTATAACAAAGAAAAACTTTTGGAGAATGGAGATCGTTGGGAGAGTATTTTGTCAGCAAATATTAAAGCAGATAATCCTTATAGATAATTTATGGTAGCACATTCAATATTTTTTTATTTTTTTTCTTTTATAGCAATTGTGTCTGCAATAATGGTGACAGTATCAAAAAATACAGTGCACTCTGTTTTTTTTCTAATTTTAGATTTTATTAGTATTTCATGTCTTTTTATAATGGTTGGAGCTGAGTTTTTGGGAATGATAATGCTGATAGTTTATGTTGGTGCTGTAGCTGTTTTATTCTTATTTTTGGTTATGATGCTGAATGTAGCGCAACAAAAAAATCAATGGTTTGTTGCTTCAAGAAGCAGTTCTCATATACCTGTTGGTTTGTTAATTAGTTTGATTATTTTTTTTGAACTTATAATTGTTGTAGGTGGTTGGAAATATAAACCCGATTTATTCAATAATGGTTCTCAAAAAATTTCAATTTCAACTTCAAATACACACTCTCTTGGAGAAGTAATATACACTGATTTTATTCATTTATTTCAATTATCAGGAATTATTTTATTAGTTGCTATGATAGGTGCAATAGTCCTTACCTTTAGACAAAGAGAAGGTCTAAAAAGACAAAGCTATATTAGACAGATTTCGAGAGAAAAAAAAGAAGGAGTTAAATTAGTTGAAGTTGAAAACAATAAAGGAGTAAAAATTGATGTTTGAAATAGGCTTAGGTCATTATTTAACTCTTGGTGCAGTTATTTTTACTATAGGAGTGATTGGAATTTTTTTAAATAGAAAAAACATTATAGTAATTTTGATGAGTATTGAATTGATACTTCTAGCAGTAAATATCAATTTAGTTTCATTCTCAATATTTTTAAATGATTTATCAGGACAGATTTTCACATTATTTATTCTTACAGTAGCAGCTGCCGAGGCCGCTATTGGATTAGCTATTATTGTAGTTTACTACAGAAATTCTGGGACCATTAGAGTTGAAGAAATAGACAACTTAAAAGGATAGTATGGAATATTTAGTTTTATTTTTACCCTTACTTGCTTCAATTACTTCTGGCTTTTTTGGTAAATTTATAGGATCAAGAAATTCAGAAATTGTAACAAGTTTATTTGTTTCAATATCAGCTCTATTATCAATTATAATTTTTTATAATGTTATTATTTCTGGCTATGAAAATAATTTAAATATTGCTACTTGGATTAACTCTGGATCTTTGAATGTAAATTGGTCTATAAAAATTGACACCTTATCATCGTTGATGCTTGTTGTTGTAACTTTAATTTCAGCTTTAGTTCATATTTACTCAATTGGATATATGTCTCACGATCCTCATAAAAGTAGATTCATGTCCTATTTATCATTATTTACCTTTGCAATGTTAACACTTGTGACTTCAGATAATTTTTTACAGTTATTTTTTGGATGGGAAGGAGTTGGTCTTTGTTCGTATTTTTTAATAGGATTTTGGTATAAAAAAGATAGTGCAAATGCCGCAGCAATCAAAGCTTTTGTAGTAAATAGAGTTGGGGATTTTGGTTTTGCTTTAGGTATTTTCCTGATATTTTATTTATTTGGTACGGTAAATTATAATGAAGTTTTTAATTTAATTCCCTCAATAATAAATAAAGAAATAAATTTTCTAGGTATTGATTTTAGTGCGATAAATCTAATTTGTATTCTTCTATTTGTAGGAGCAATGGGTAAATCAGCTCAAATACTTTTGCATACATGGTTACCAGATGCTATGGAAGGTCCGACACCAGTATCGGCTTTAATACATGCTGCCACAATGGTAACAGCTGGTGTATTTTTGGTTGTAAGATGTTCTCCAATCTTTGAATATTCAGAATTAGCTTTATCAATAATTATATTAGTTGGTTCTTTCACAGCTTTTTTTGCTGCAACAGTGGCATTAGTTCAAAATGATATAAAAAAAATAATTGCTTATTCAACTTGTAGTCAGCTCGGCTATATGTTTTTTGCCGCAGGCGTTGGAGCTTATAATGTTGCTATGTTTCATTTATTTACACATGCTTTTTTTAAAGCTTTGCTTTTCTTAGGATCTGGTTCAGTAATTCATGCTTTTAAAGATGAACAAGATATTAATAACATGGGAGGTATTTGGAAAAGCTTGCCTTATACATATGTTTTGATGATTATTGGGACTTTAGCTTTAACAGGATTTCCGTTCCTATCTGGTTTTTATTCAAAGGATGCAATAATTGAATTTGCTTATTTAAAAGGCAGTAATTTAGGTTTTTTTGCATCATATATGGGGATTTTTACTGCCCTGCTAACTGCAATCTACTCTTGGAGGTTAATTTTTAAAACTTTCCATGGATCTTATAATAATGAAAAAATAAATATAAATGAAATTCATGAGTCTCCACTAGCAATGTTAATACCACTAGTTATTTTGGGAATAGGAGCAATTGGAACGGGCTTCATATTTAAAGACTTATTTATTGGACATTATTTTATGTATGATTTTTGGGGAGACTCAATATTTTTTATCAATAAATTAAGTGAAGATCATCCACCAACATGGTTTATTTTATTTACACCTATAATGGTAACTATTTCTATACCTATTTCATATTTTTTATTTGTTAAAAATAAATCTATTTTAAAAATTGTTGTAGAAAATAATAAACCAATTTATGAATTTTTAAAAAATAAATGGTATTTCGATGAATTGTATGAAAAAATTTTTATTATTCCATCTAAAAAGATCGGTACATTTTTTTGGAAAAAAGTTGACTTAAGCTTTATTGATAGATTTGGACCAGATGGAATATCAAATTTGATAAAAAGATTTTCTATTTCTGCTGTTAAATTTCAAAGTGGATATGTATACCAATATGCTTTTGTCATGCTAATTGGATTTTCTTTATTACTAACTTTATTAATTATTAATTAATGGATTTTCCAATACTCTCATCTTTAATTTTATTACCTTTAATTGGTGCTCTATTTATTATTTTTATTAATTCAAAAAATTCAATATACCAAAGTAGCAAATATGTTGCTTTATTTATTTCTTTAGCAAATTTAATTTTGTCATTGTACTTATGGTACATTTTTGACAATCAACAAGCTGATTTTCAGTTTGTTGAGAATAGAGAATGGATAAAAGGATTAATAAATTATAAAGTTGGTGTAGATGGTATTTCTATTTTATTTATTATACTTACTACATTCATTACTCCAATTTGCATTGCTTCAGTAAACAAAACTATCAAGACTCGTCTTAAAGATTTTCTTATAGCAATTTTGCTTATGGAAACTTTAATGATAGGTGTTTTTTGTTCTCTTGACTTAGTTATTTTTTATCTTTTTTTTGAGGGTGGATTAATACCAATGTTTTTAATTATTGGTATCTGGGGAGGAGATAGAAGAGTGTATTCAGCATTTAAATTTTTTCTTTATACCTTACTTGGTTCGGTGCTAATGTTAATAGCTATAATTTCAATCTATTGGATTTCAGGAACTACAGATGTTGAGCTATTGTACGACATCGGTATTAAAACTGAGTTTCAAAATTTACTATGGTTGGCATTTTTTAGTTCATTTGCAGTCAAAACACCAATGTGGCCAGTTCATACCTGGTTACCAGATGCTCATGTTGAAGCCCCAACGGCAGGATCTGTTTTATTAGCAGCTATACTTTTAAAAATGGCTGGTTATGGATTTATAAGATTTTCAATGGGATTATTTCCCTTTGCGTCAGAGTTTTTTATTCCATTAATTTATTTTTTAAGTTTAGTTGCAATTATTTATACATCTTTCGTTGCACTTATGCAGGAAGATATGAAGAAGTTAATAGCCTACTCCTCTGTTGCGCACATGGGTTATGTAACTTTAGGAATATTCACTTTCACACAACAAGGTTTAGAAGGTTCTATATATCAAATGATAAGTCATGGACTAATTTCAGCAGCATTATTTTTAAGTGTCGGTGTTGTTTACGAAAGAATGCATACAAGAATGATAAATAGCTATGGTGGCATTGTGCAAATTATGCCCAAGTATGCTGTTGTTTTAATGATATTTACATTGGGAGCAATTGGCTTACCAGGTACAAGTGGGTTTGTTGGTGAATTTTTAATTTTAATTGGAGCTTTTAAAAAGAGTTTTTTTGTAGCTGTGGTTGCTAGCTTTGGAGTAATTATTTGCGCTGCATACATGTTATGGCTATACAAAAGAGTAGTTTTCGGTGAAATAAAAAATAAAAATTTAAGCACAATGAAAGATCTAGATCTAACTGAAATTGTCATATTATCTTCTTTAGCTATTTTAATAATTTTTTTTGGTTTTTATCCAGAACCAATAATTAATACAGTGGAGGTTTCAGTACAAAATGTTTTGGATATGTATAATAATAATTTAGAAAATGAGTTAATAAAATGAATGATTTAAATTTTGTATTTCCCGAAATATTTATTTCATTAAGTTTTATGTTTTTTTTGATTTTGGGAGTTTACAAAAAAAAAGCACAAATTTAGTTTATAATTTATCTACAATTTCGTTAATTATTTTATTTATTCTTGTACTAAACTTATTTTCTAAAACTGAAGTATTTTTATTTAATCAAAGTTATGCAATTGACAGATTATCTTTAACTATGAAACTTTTAATAGTTGGTTCTGGTATTTTTGTTTTATTGTCATCAATCAATTATACAAAAAATTTGAAAATTTTTAAAATTGAATATCCAATTTTAATTTTAACATCTATTCTTGGTATGATGGTTATGATAAGTTCAAACGATCTTATAGTTTTCTATCTTGGTCTTGAATTACAATCTTTAGCTTTATATGTTTTAGCCTCTTTTAATCGAGATAATGTTTTGTCATCTGAGTCAGGTGTAAAATATTTTATTTTAAGCGCACTGTCTTCAGGCCTTCTGTTATACGGATGCTCGTTAATTTACGGATTTTCAGGCACAACTAATTTCATAATTATTTCACAAAATATTGACAGTGTTCAATATGGTTTAACCTTGGGTATTGTATTTATTTTAGTAGGTCTTGCATTTAAAATTTCAGCAGTTCCATTTCACATGTGGGCTCCTGATGTTTATCAAGGATCACCGACCTCTGTTACTTTTTTCTTTGCTATTTTACCGAAAATTGCTGCTTTAACAGTCTTTATAAGATTTTTGTATGTTCCATTCATAAATTTAATAGATCAATGGCAAATGATAATGGTTTTTTTATCTATTGCATCTATGTTGTTTGGATCAGTTGCGGCAATAGGTCAAAAGAATCTTAAAAGATTAATAGCTTACAGTTCCATAGGACATATGGGTTATGCTTTGGCTGGTTTAGTTACTGGAACTAATCAGGGAATACAAAGTTCGATAATTTATATTACAATTTATTTGTTTATGAATTTAGCGTTTTTTAGCTGTTTGTTTATGATAAAAAGAAATGACAAATATTATGAAAACCTAGATGATCTTTCAGGTCTTTCAAAAAATCATCCACTATTAGCAATATGCTTAATGATAGTTTTATTTTCTTTAGCTGGTATTCCACCACTAGCAGGTTTTTTTGCTAAATTTTATATATTTATGTCTGTTATAGAACAACAAATGTATTTTTTAGCAATAATAGGTTTGCTCTCGACTGTAATAGCTGCATTTTATTATTTACGAATTATAAAAATAATTTATTTCGATCCACAAAAAGAAAGTTTTGATGTTAATCATCCATTAGGACTTAAAATTACTCTTGCAATATCAACAATTTTCATAATTATATATTTTATTTATCCAAGCAGTCTTTTCGATGTGATTTCAAAGATAAATATTATTTAATGATCTTAAGAAACTACAAATACAAAAATGTAAATAGTACAAATGACTTAGCTATCAAAATGATTAAAAAAGGTTATTTAAACGGAATTATTACAACTGAAAAACAGAAAAAAGGAAGAGGTCAACATGGAAAAAAATGGATTTCAAAAAAAGGAAATTTATTTATGAGTGTATTTTTTGAAATAAAAAAAACCCCATCAATTAAGAAAATAACTTTAGAAAATTGCTTAATAATTAAAAAAGTTTTAAAAAAATATATTAAAGGAAAAATAAAAATAAAGTATCCAAATGATTTGCTTATTAATAGTAAAAAAATATGTGGAATTCTTCAAGAAATAGTGCAGAGAGATAATAAATATTTTTTAATTGTTGGTATTGGAATTAATGTAGTAAATAGTCCTAAATTGAAGAATTATCCAACAACATCTATTTCAGAATATGCATTTAAAAAAACTAGCAAAACAACCATCTATAAAGAAATTAAAAAAGTTTATGAAAAAAATTTAAAGTATTTGCAATAAATAATTTATATATATAAGACTTTATTATGTTATTAATAGGAGATATTGGAAACACAGACGTAAAAATTTTTTTATTAACTAAAAAAAAAAAAATTAAAAAAAAGTTTGTTCTTAAAACCAACAAGATATCAAAAAATTATATTAATTTAAAATTAAATAGTTTGATATTTTATTCAAAAAAAATAGACAAAGTTTTATTTAGTAGTGTAGTACCTGAAGTTTATAGCAAATTAAAGTTTTATTTAAAAAATAAGTTAAAAAAACCATGTTTTGAATTAAAAGAAAAAAATTTAAAAAAAATTATAAATATAAAAGTAAATATTAAACAAGTTGGTTCAGATAGGATAGCTAATGCTATTGGTATTAAAAATAATAATAAAAATTTTATAATTGTAGATTTTGGAACTGCTACAACCTTTGATATAGTTGAAAAGAATAATTATGTTGGTGGGATAATTGCTCCTGGTGTAAATCTTTCATTGGAGACATTGATCTCAAGGGCTTCTTTAATTCCAAATATAAAATTGAATAGAATATCTGATGTTATAGGAAAAAACACTAAATCAGCTGTGAGATCTGGTTTTTATTGGGGTTATATTGGTCTTATTAATGAAATAATTAATTTAATTATAAAAAAAACAAAAAAAAAATATTCAATAGTTTTGACAGGAGGATTTTCATATTTATTTAAAAATAGACTAAAATTTGATGCTATAATTAATAAAGATTTAACCATGAGAGGTTTAATAAAAATAGTTGGTGAATAATTTATGAAAGATGAATTAATTTTTTGTCCTTTAGGTGGTTCTGGTGAAATTGGAATGAACATGAATCTTTTTGCCTACGGGAAATCTGATGATAAAAAATGGATTATAGTTGATATAGGTGTAACTTTTGCAGATGATGCTGTTCCTGGTATTGATTTAATATATCCTGATCCAGGGTTTATTATAGATAAAAAAGAGAAACTTCTTGGAATAATTCTTACACATGCACATGAGGATCATATAGGCGCAATTGTTCATATCTGGCCAAAACTTAAATGTAAAATTTATGCAACACCTTTCACTTCGGTTTTGATTACTGAAAAATTTAAAGAAAAAAAAATTGATATAACATCTTATATTAAAATAGTTCAACTGAATGGAACTTTAGATTTAGATCCTTTTAAAATCGAATTTATTACATTAACCCACTCAATTTTAGAACCAAATGGTCTAAGAATAGAGACGCCAGCAGGTAATATTTTACATACTGGAGATTGGAAGCACGACCCCGACCCATTAATCGGAGATAACATAAATTCAAAAAGACTCAAAGAAATTGGAGATAAAGGAGTTTTGGCAATGATATGTGACTCAACAAACGTTTTTAGTGTTGGAAAAGCTGGCTCAGAATCTGATGTAAGAAAAAATTTACTTAATATAATAGAAAAAATTAAAAAAAGAATAATAGTAACTTCATTTGCATCTAATGTAGCCAGAATGGAAACTATATTTTATTGCGCAAAAAAAACAGGCAGACAAATTTCTTTGGTTGGACGTTCAATGCATAGAATATTTAATGCAGCAAAGCAATGTGGATACATGGCAGATGTTATAGAGCCATTAGACTCTAGGGAGGCAAAAAAATTACCAGGAAATAAAATAATTTATTTATGCACTGGGAGTCAAGGTGAGCCAATGGGAGCCATGACAAGAATATCTAATAATTCACATCCCGATGTGGTTATGGAAAAGGGAGATACTGTAATTTTTTCATCAAAAATTATCCCTGGTAATGAAAAAAAATTATATAAATTACACAATCAACTTGTCAAAGATGGTATAAATGTTATTTCAGAAGACAATGAATTTGTTCATGTATCTGGTCACCCAAATAGAGAGGATTTAAAAGATATGTATCAATGGGTTAAACCAAATACCGTAATCCCAGTTCATGGTGAACACCGGCATATGGAAGAACATATAAATTTTGCTAAGGAAATGAAAGTTCCAAACCAAGTAAAAGTAGAAAATGGTGACATAGTTAGATTATACCCGGGAAAAAAACCTGAAATTTGTGATAAGGCACCTAATGGAAAATTATTCTTAGATGGAAATATAAGTGTAGAGGAAGACTCGCAATCAATAAAGGAGAGAAAAAATCTTGCAGCAAATGGTATATTAAATGTTACAATTATAATAAATTCAAAAGGCAACATTCTCAATAAACCAAATTTATCTTTCAAAGGTTTACCAGTTATAGAAACAGAGGAATTTATTTATGGTCTACGGGAAAATATATTTAATATTTCTAAGACATTTTCTTTAAAAAATATAAGACAAGAAACTAATATTATTGAGGCTTTAAAGACAACTTGCAGGAAATATGTAAAGGAAAAGACTGGAAAAAAACCTTTAACCAATATAAATCTAGTTAGAATTTAATTAGAATGTATTTTTCAAAATCATTTATACCGATACTTAAAAACAACCCTACGGAAGCTAAAATAAAATCTCATCAACTAATGTTAAGGACAGGAATGATAAAACAATCATCAGCTGGGATTTATTCTTGGTTGCCAATTGGTTTTAAAGTTATGAAAAAAATTGAAAAAATTGTACGTGAGGAACAAGATAAAATTGGTGCACAAGAATTGTTAATGCCAACTATTCAAGGAAGCGAAATTTGGAAGGAGAGCGGAAGGTATCAAGATTATGGAGAAGAGATGTTGAGAATAAAAGATCGTCAAAATAGAGAAATGCTTTATGGACCAACAAATGAAGAATTAATAACTGATATATTTAGATCAAGTATTAAGTCCTATAAATCACTACCACAGCTTTTGTACCATATACAATGGAAATTTAGAGACGAGTTAAGACCAAGGTTTGGAATTATGAGATGTAGAGAATTTTATATGAAAGATGCATATTCATTCGACTTAAATGATGAAAATGCATTATTTTCTTATAACAAGTTTTTCTTATCATATCTAAGAACATTCAAGAGACTAGAGTTGTCTGCGATACCAATGGCAGCAGATACAGGACCAATTGGAGGAAATTTATCTCATGAATTTATTATTTTAGCAGAAACAGGGGAGAGTGAAATATATGCTGATAAAAGAATTTTTGAAGTTGACAGTAGTGATGTTGTGGTTGAAAAAAATTCTTTAATTAAACTAAGAGATAGGTTTGAGAAATTTTATGCTGTAACAGATGAGAAATTTGATAAAAAAAATTTTGAAAAAAATGTTTTAGAAAAAAACAGAGTTCATACCAAGGGTATTGAAGTAGGTCATATTTTTTATTTTGGAGATAAATATTCAAAACCAATGAACGCTACAGTAGATTTTAATGGTAAAAAAGAGTACGTAAAAATGGGTTCATACGGCATAGGTGTTTCAAGACTTGTAGGTGCCATAATTGAAGCAAGGTATAATGATAAAGAAGAGATTATGAAATGGCCGATATCAATAGCTCCATATGACTGCGCAATCATTCCATTAATTAGCAAAAATGATTCCTCTAATTTAGATAAAGCAAACAATATATTTAATTTTTTAAAAGAGAGAAAAATTGAAGCCATAATAGACGACACAGACGAAAATTTTTCATCAAAAATTAAAAAATTTAATTTATTAGGAATACCTTTTCAAATAATGATTGGCAAAAAATCTGAAGGTGATTTATTTGAGTTTAAAGAAATAGGTAAAGATACTCAAAATATAAAGTTAGATAAAATTGCTGAAATTATAAATAAGAAAAAATAAATTGATCTCACAATTAGAAAAACAAGTAGCTTTTAGATATCTTAAAACAAGAAAAAAAGATGGATTTTTAAATATAATATCTATTTTTTCATTTATAGGCATAAGTTTAGGTGTTGCAGTTTTAATTATAGTTATGTCTGTAATGAATGGATTTAGATCTGAACTAATAAACAAAATTATTGGTTTTAACGCCCACGCAGTTGTAAAACCTTATACTAAACCAATTAATAGCAAAGTATTTTCAAATAAAAAATTAGAAAATATTTCAGAAAAGTTAATTTTAAGTAATAGTGGAGAAGGTATAATTGTGAATAAAGATTATACGAAAGGGATTTTATTAAGGGGTTACGGTCAAAAAAGCTTTAAAAGGTTAAGTTTAGTTCAAAATGAGAGTTTTGTTGGAAATAAAGAATTAAATTATAAACATATTTCTATTGGAAAAGAACTTAGCTTTCTTCTCAATGTAGATATTGGAGATAAAATTTTACTTATGTCTCCAGCAGGAATTAATACAATTGTTGGAACATTACCAAAGCAGGAAGCTTACATTGTGGATTCAATCTTCGAGTCAGGTTTAAACGAATTTGATCAAAATATTGCCTTTTTAAATATTTATGATTTAGAAAATTTTTTTAATCTAAATAAAGACAATAGATATTTAGAAGTTTATTTAAAAAATCCTGAAAAAATAAATCAAAGCCAAAAAGATCTATCAAAAATTTTTCCTGATGAATATATTTATACTTGGGCTGATTTAAATAAGTCACTATTTTCAGCCTTAAAAGTTGAAAGAAATGTAATGTTCATAATTTTATCTTTAATAATTATTGTGGCAGCATTTAATATTATATCTGGTTTAACAATTTTGGTAAAAAATAAAACAAGGGAAATAGCAATTTTAAAATCAATTGGTGTTGAAAATAATTCAATTAAAAAAATTTTTTTTCTTGTTGGATTTTTGATTGGTAGTTTGTCTACAGCTTTTGGAATTATTTTAGGTGTTCTATTTTCTGTATATATAGAAAATATTAGAACATTTGTAAGTAATTTATTTGATATAAGCCTATTTCCTGAGGAGATATATTTTTTAAGCAAGATGCCGTCAGAAATAAATATAAACTCTATAATAATTATAGGAATTTGTTCAATAATAATTACGTGCTTAGTTTCAATTTATCCAGCAACCAAAGCCGCTAAATTAGACCCAGTTAAGGCATTAAAATATGACTAATAAAATTGAATTAAAAAATATTTCCAAAAAATATTTTTCAAAAAAAAAAATTTCAGTATTAAAAAATATAAATTTTAAGTTTAAAAGCGGTAAAATCTATTCTTTAATGGGACCTTCAGGCTCTGGTAAATCTACTTTACTAAATATTTTATCTTTAATCGATAAACCTTCCTCTGGAAAGTTGGTGCTTGAAGGTAATGAAATTTTTTTTAATAAAAATGAATTAAATGATTCAATAAGAGCAAAAAAAATTGGAATAATTTATCAAGATAAGAATCTACTATCTGATTTCACTGCATTAGAAAACGTTTATTTGCCAAGATTAACACTTGGAAATAATAAAATTAGTGCAATAGAAGAAGCAAAAAAAATTATAAAAAAAATGGGATTAATTAATAGAATAAGCCACTATCCTTCTGAATTATCTGGTGGAGAAATGCAAAGAATAGCTATTTCAAGGGCTTTAATTAATTCACCGGAGATTATTTTAGCAGATGAACCAACAGGAAGTCTTGATCTTAAAACATCAAAAGAAATATTTAATATACTTTTTAAATTAAGAAGCAAAAAAAGAGTAATTATTTTTGCAACCCATAATAGATATTTTGCTGATTTAGCTGATTGTAAAATGCATTTAATTAATGGTAAAATAAAAGTCATTAATGCAAGAATCAGAAAAAAAGGAGTTTAATCATTTTAAAATACACTCACAGTATTCAATATGTGAAGGTGCAGTTAAAATTGAGGAACTAAAAGATTTTTGTAAATCCAATAAAATAAAGTCTGTCGGAATTTCAGACACAAAAAATTTATGTGGAGCTTTAGAATTTTCAGAGAATATTTCAAAATCAGGAACTCAACCAATTATTGGGACTCAAATAATTTTTAAGTATGAAAATAATTATGGATACTTGCCATTAATTGCAAAAAACGAAGAAGGTTATAAAAAAATTATTGAACTTTCTTCAAAATCCTTTTTAAATAATAATGATAGTAATGAACCGTACTGTGATTTGGAAGACCTAAATATAGAGAACAATGAGATTATCCTTTTATCTGGTTCAATTAATGGATTAATTGGTAAGCTATTTATTTCAGGAAAGTATGATAAAATTAAGTCTATATACAATAATTTTAAAAATTTTTATAAGAACAATTTTTATATAGAAATTCAAAGACATAATGACGAAAATGAAAAGTCCTTTGAAAACTTCAATCTAGAAATTTCTAATATATTGGACATCCCAATTATCGCTTCTCATGAAGTGTTTTATTTAGATAAATCTCTATATCAAGCTCATGATGCTTTAATGTGCATTGGCAATAAAACTTATTTAAATGATAAAAATAGAACAAAATTATCAGATCAACACTACTTTAAAAAATCAGAGGAAATGATAAGTGTTTTTTCAGATTTACCTGAAGCTTTAGAGAATAATTTTAATTTACCTTTAAGATGTAGCTTCAGACCACATGCTTCTCAACCAATTTTACCAAAAATTAATTCTCAGGATGGGATCAATCCAGAAGAAATTTTGATCAAAGAGTCAAATAAAGGTTTGGAGGATAAATTTTTAAAAGTTTTCAACTCTAACTTAGAACAATTATCAAATGATCCAAAATATAAAATATACAAAAAAAGATTAGAACATGAAATAAACATCATTACAAAAATGAATTATGCAAGCTACTTCCTTATAGTTTCTGATTATATAAAATGGGCAAAAAAAAATGATATACCCGTAGGGCCAGGAAGAGGATCTGGAGCAGGTTCATTAGTTGCTTGGTGTTTATCTATTACTGATATAGATCCTATTAAGTTTGATTTAATTTTTGAGAGGTTTTTAAATCCAGACAGAATATCAATGCCTGATTTTGATATAGATTTTTGCGAGGAAAAACGTGACCAAGTTTTTAATTATTTAAAAAAAAAATATAAAGGAAATGTCGCCCATATTATTACTTTTGGAAAATTAAAAGCTCGAATGGTCATAAGAGATGTTGGAAGAGTTTTAGGATTGCCATATGGATTTGTTGACAGCATTTGTAAAATGATTCCCTTTGATCCATCTAGACCAATGAGTCTTAATGAATGCATTAATCGAGAACCTAGACTTCAAAAACTTATAGCAGATGATAAAAGAGTACAAAAACTTGTTGACCTTTCATTAAAATTAGAAGGATTAAATAGAAATTTTGCAACTCATGCAGCGGGAGTGGTGATTGCAGATGAGAAAATTATTCAAACTGTACCATTGTATAAAGATAATACGTCTGATTTACTTTTGCCTTCAACTCAGTTTGATATGTATTCTGCTGAAAACGCTGGTTTAGTGAAGTTCGATTTTTTGGGTTTAAAAACTTTAACTGTAATTAATAAAACACAAAAACTTGTTCAGGAAAAATTAAAAGATTTTAATATTGAAAAAATTAATTATGAAGATCAAAAAGTATTCGATCTATTATCCAGTGGTAAAACAGTGGGCTTGTTTCAGCTAGAAAGTTCTGGGATGAGAGATGCACTAATGAAAATGAAACCAAATAGATTAGAAGATATTATTGCATTAGTAGCTTTATATAGACCTGGTCCAATGAGCAATATTCCTATTTATAATGATTGCAAACATGGAATTAAAAAACCAGATTATATTCATCCAAAACTTAAGGATATTTTAGAACCAACTTACGGAGTAATAATTTACCAAGAACAGGTAATGCAAATTGCTCAAAAGCTGTCAGGTTTTACCGCTGGTCAAGCTGACATTTTAAGAAAAGCTATAGGTAAAAAAAAAAGAAGTGAAGTAGAAAAACAGAAAGAAATTTTTATAAATGGTGCAGTAAAAAATGGTATCAGTAAAGATGTAGCAGCTGGTATTTTTTTAAAAATAGAACCGTTTGCTGAATATGGTTTTAATAAAAGTCATGCAGCAGCCTACGCGATTATAGCTTATCAAACAGCTTTCTTAAAAACCTATTATACTAATGAATTTTTTTCTGCATCAATGACAATGGAAATTTCAAATCAAAAAAAATTAAGTGAATTTTTTGAGGAATTAAAGAGATTAAACACTAATATAGTAGCGCCCGATATTAATAAATGTTTTACAGATTTTCATTCTGATAATAAAAATTTTTTTTATGCTTTGGGAGCAATAAAGAATGTTGGTCGTGAAGCTATTTCTAATATTGTTAAAGAAAGAAACAAAAATGGAAAATTTTCATCAATAAATGATTTTGTTACCAGAGTTGATCCCAAAAATATAAATAAATTACAATTAGAAGGACTTGTAAAAGCTGGGGCATTCGACAGTTTATATAATAATAGGCAGTCTATTTATAATTCAATACCCAATATAATTTTGAAATCTAAAAATTTATTTGAAAACAGAATTGCCAATCAAACAGATCTTTTTGAGAATCTAGAAGATAAAAATGATCAAATTATAAGTGAAATAGAGGACTGGAAAACTGATGATAAGTTATCAAAAGAGTTTGATACTTTGGGTTTTTTCATTTCAGATCATCCTTTAAATCAATTCAAAGAAATATTTAATGAGTATAATATCGAAAGTTATTCTGAATTTGATACAAATGAAAATCAATCTTCTAATATCGCGGCTACAGTATTAAAAATTCAGGAGAAAAAGACTCAAAAAGGAAACTCATATGCAATTGTCAAATTTTCTGATTTAAGTGGTGTTTTTGAACTCTTTTTATTTTCTGATATCTTTGAGTTAAATAGAGAAATTCTCAAGGAAGGTAATTCTTTGCTCATTACAGTTGTTAAAAATATAAGTAATGATGAAAACAGAATGAAAAGAATAAATGTTACAAAGATTTCATCTATTAATTCATTAGCAAATACACCAATTCACGAGGTATTATTTGAGTTAAAAGATTTAAGTCAATTAGAACTGTTAAAAAATTTAGATAAAAATAACGGCAATGCCATAGTAAAATTGAGCTTAAAAAATAGTAAAGGAAAAATGGTTTTTAAACTTAAAGAAAAACGTAAGATCGATAGAGATTTAATTAATTCCTTAAAAAATAGAGAAATTTCAGCTCATATTAACTAAAAATAAACTTGTTTTATTTTGATTTTAAAGTAAAAGATCACCTAAAAATACGCACACAATTAGTGGTGTAAAACCTCCGGTCCTTAATTGGAAATAATTGTGGTGGCATAACCGGGAAAAAATATGAAGATACCAAATATATCAATTGAACAATTGTTAGAGGCTGGCGTTCACTTAGGTCATAAGACTTTAAGATGGAATCCAAAAATGAAGAAATATATTTTTGGAAAAAGAGAGCAAATTCACATTATTGATCTTACACAAACATTAGAACTGATAAACATAGCCCTAGAAAAAGTCTACAATACAGTTTCAAGTAATGGAAAAATATTATTTATTTCAACAAAAAAACAAGCATCAGAGGCTATTGCAGATTTAGCAAAAAGCACAAATCAATACTATGTAAATCATAGATGGTTAGGAGGGATGTTAACAAACTGGGGAACAATTTCAAATTCTATAAAAAAATTACACAAAATTAATTCTGATCTTACATCAGAGAATAGAGGTTTTACTAAAAAAGAACTTCTAAAAATGAGCTCACAAAGAGATAAACTTCAAAGATCTTTAGGAGGAATATCTGAAATGAAAAAAGTTCCTGACCTAGTTTTTGTTATTGATACAAATTATGAGTCTTTAGCTATAAAAGAGTCTATAAAATTGAATATACCAATTATTGCAATTCTAGACACAAATTCTGATCCAGAGGGAATTGATTTTCCTATTCCAGGAAATGATGATGCTCGAAGATCAATAGACTTGTATTGCAGTCTTTTGAAAGAGACAATAGAAAATGCAAAAAAAGAGGCTCCGAAACTAGAAGATCAAAAAGTAGAAAAAAATCAAAGTAAGCCAAAAAAAGAAATAAAAAAAAATCCTAAAATAACACCAACTCCTGAAGAAAATTCAATAAACTAATTTAATAAATGAGTGATATTGATAAAGTAAAGCAATTAAGAAAATCAACTGGAGCAGGTTTCAAAGATTGTAACTCTGCATTAAAAGAGTCAAATGGAGATCTCGATAAAGCTGTTGAGATTTTAAGAATAAAAGGTATTTCTAAAGCTTCAAAAAAAATGTCAAGGGAGGCCAAAGAAGGAGTTGTAGCTATATCAGGAGACAAAAAACAATTATCGTTGATTGAAATTAATTGTGAAACAGATTTTGTAGCAAAAAATGAAGACTTTATTTCCTTTGTTAAAGAAATAGGTGAAATAAATAATAAATTATCTTCTGATATTGAAAAACTAAAGTCTTCTAAAATGAGCAATGGGAAAAATGTAGAGGAAAGTCTGGTTTCATTGATAGCAAAAATAGGTGAAAAAATTACGTTAGGAAGATCTAAAACAATAAAAAACTCATCTGGTAAAAACTTTTCATATCAACATACAACAGTTAAAGATAATTTATCTAAACTTGCTGTAATTGTGTCTTTAGAGACAAAAGAAAATAATGATAAAATAGACATATTTGGCAAACAATTATCAATGCATATAGCTGCTTCAAATCCATTGGCTTTAGATACTGATGATATTAACAAGTCTTTAATTAATAAAGAGGAGGAATTAATAGCTGAGGAATTGAAAAATTCAGGTAAACCAGATGATATTGTAAAAAAAATTGGTTTAGGTAGAATTAACAAGTACAAACAAGAAAATAGTCTATTGAATCAAGATTGGGTTATGGAGCCAAAAAAAAAGGTAAAAGATATCATTAAAGAACTAAATATATCTGACTTAAAAATATCAAGTTTTTGTCGAATAAAAATTGGAGAATAATGTTTAATCAAAAGACATATGATGAAAAAATGAATAAAACATTTAATGTTTTTAATCAGGAGCTGTCATCTCTAAGGACAGGACGAGCAAATGCAAGTATGCTAGATTTAGTTAAGGTAGATGTTTATGGACAAAAAATGCCAATCAACCAACTTGGAAGCATAACAACTCCTGAAGCACGAATGATTAATATTCAAGTATGGGATTTAAATAATGTAGTTTTAATTGATTCAGCTATAAAGAAATCTGATTTAGGTTTAAATCCACAGATAGATGGACAGTTAATTAGATTACCTATACCAGAGTTAAGTGAAGAGAGGAGAAACGAAATTAAAAAAATGATTAAATCCATGGGAGAGAAGTGCAAAGTATCTATCAGAAATATCAGAAGAGAAGCAAATGATGAATTAAAAAAACTTTTAAAATCAAAAGAAATTAGTGAAGATGATGAAAAGAAATTTGAAAAAATAGTACAAAACTATACAGATGAACATATAAAAAAAATAGATGATAGAATTATTTCAAAAGAAAAAGAAATAATGACAATATGAATTCAATTCAACATGTTGCCATCATTATGGATGGAAATGGTCGTTGGGGAATAAAACATAAAAAATCAAGAAACTTAGGACATAAGGCAGGTCTTAATACAGTTGAAAAAATTATCAAAGAAACAATTAAAAATAATATTAAATTTCTTACTTTATTTGCTTTTTCAACAGAAAACTGGAAAAGACCAAAAAAGGAAATTACTTATCTATTTAATTTATTAGAAGAATTTCTTTTTAAGAAAATCGAACAATTGAATGAAAATCAAATAAAATTTAAAGTGATTGGTAATAAAAAAAAATTAAGTTATAAACTGAAAAAAATTTTAGGAAATTCTGAAAAAATTACAAAAAATAACAAAAAACTTCAAATTAATTTAGCTCTAAACTATGGTTCAAAAGATGAACTATTAAATACTGTTAAATTCCTAAAAAAGAAAAAAATTAAAATTTCATTAAAAAATATAAACAAAAATCTTTATACTCACAATATTCCAGATCCCGATATTTTAATAAGAACAGGTAATACAAAAAGACTAAGCAATTTTATGTTATGGCAATTAGCATATTCTGAGCTTTATTTTGAAAAAAAATTATGGCCAGATTTTACTGTTAAAGACTATAATCGGATAATTAAAAATTTTAAAAAAGTTAAAAGAAATTTTGGTAAAATTTAATGAAGAAAGAATTAACAAAAAGAATACTTAGCTCATTAATACTTATACCCATAGCTCTTTTTTTTATTATCAATGGTAGTTTTTTGTTTAACTTTTTTATAATAATTTGTTTTTTAATAACATCCTATGAATGGCATAAGATGAGCCAAAAAAAATCATATTATTTGCTAGGTTTAATTTTTTTAATTTTATCTTTTTATTCTGCGTATGAAATTAGAACAAGTACGACTGAAAGTTATGAATATTTTATAATTATTTTGTTAGTTTGTATTTCTACAGATATAGGAGGATATATTTTTGGTAATATTTTTAAAGGACCTAAGTTAACTAAGATTAGCCCAAAAAAAACATATTCTGGGGTAATCGGTGGATACCTATTATCAATTATAATTTTAAATTTATTATTCAACTCCTCATATTATTTGTATCCACAGGAAATAACTTCTGATATTTTTATATTCATTTTATTAATATCAACTGTTAGTCAGTTAGGAGATATTATTATTTCTTACTTTAAAAGATTATCAAAAATTAAAGATACAGGAAAAATTATTCCTGGTCATGGTGGTTTATTAGACAGAGTAGATGGAATGATTTTTGCTTATCCATTTGCATATATAATTTTTAAAATAAATATATATCAATATTTTTAAATGAAGAAAAAAATTGCAATATTAGGTTCAACAGGTTCAATAGGTCAGACCACTTTCAATATTATTAAAAAAAATAAGCAAGACTTTGAAATAGTTTTTCTAACTACAAATAAAAATATTAAAGTAATTTTACAACAGGCAAAAGCTTTAAAAGTTAAAAATATTCTTGTATGTAGTAAGCCTCATTTCATAAAAGTTAAAAAAGAGTGCAAAAGCAAAAAAATTAATATTTTTAATAATTTTAAAGATCTTAAAAAAATTGTTAAAAAAAAAATCGATTATACAATGTGTTCAATCACAGGTTTAGCTGGCTTAAAACCCACGTTAGACTGCATTAAATTAAGCAAAACAGTAGCAATAGCTAATAAGGAGTCAATTATTTGTGGCTGGAATTTAATACAAAAGGAACTAATTAAAAATAAAACAAAATTTATTCCAGTAGACTCCGAGCACTTCTCTATTTGGTCATTATTAAATAGTTCAAAAAATAACGAAGTTGAAAAAATAGTTATTACAGCTTCAGGTGGTCCTTTTATAAACTTACCACAAAAAAAATTTAAAAACATAAAAGCGAAAAGCGCAATTAAACATCCCAGATGGAATATGGGAAAAAAAATATCTGTTGATTCATCCACGATGATGAATAAAGTTTTTGAATTAATAGAGGCACAAAGAATATTTAATATTGATATAAGAAGATTTGAAATTTTAACTCATCCAAAATCATATTTGCATGCAATAATAAAATTTAAAAATGGTCTTATCAAGATGCTTTTACATGATACAAGCATGAGTATACCAATATTTAATTCATTATATTTTCAAAATCCAAAAAAAATTAAAAGTAATAAAATTAATCTGAAGGAAATAAATAATTTAAATTTGAAAAAACCAAATATAAAAAAATTTCCTTTACTAAAAATTATTAAAAAAATACCAAATAAAATATCTTTATTTGAAACTGTAGTAATTACAGCTAATGATGAATTAGTGAATCATTTTTTGAATGGTGATATTCAATATTTAGAAATACAAAAATATCTAAACAAAATTTTAAATTTGAACGGGTTTAAGAGATATAGGTTTAAAAAACCTCGCAATATTAAAGAAATTACTAGCCTGTCAGAAGAAGTAAGATTGAAAACAACCAATCTATGTATAAGATAGAAATTAAATGAAAAAAATATTTTCTATAATACTTATATCAATTTTTTTTGTATTTAAATCTAACGCTGACATAATTAATGATGTTAAGGTAGAAGGTAACAAAAGAATATCAGATGATACAATTATCTTGTTTAGTGGTGTTAAAATTAATCAAAAAATTACAGACACCTCACTTAACGATATAATCAAAAATCTTTATTCAACAAATTTTTTTGAAAATATATCTGCTAACTATGAAAACGGAGTTTTGTTAATAAAAGTTGCAGAGAGCCCTATAATCCAAAATATTTTATTTGAAGGTGTTAAAAAGAAAAGTTTAATTGAAACATTAAAAGACAATTTGTTTTTAAAAGAAAAAAATTCATATACAGAAAATATTTTTAAAAAAGACCAAGAACTTATTGTAAATATTTTAAGATCGAATGGTTATTATTTCTCTGAAGTGACATCAAAAATTAAAAAAAACGATAATAATACTATAGATATTATTTATAACATTGAACTAGGAGATAAGGCTTACATTAAATCAATCAAATTTATAGGAGATAAAAAAATTAAGGACAGGAAACTGAGAAATGTAATTTTGTCAGAAGAGTCTAAGTTTTGGAAAATAATATCAAATAAAAAATTTTTAGATATTAAAAGAATTAATCTAGATGAAAAACTTTTAAGAAATTATTATAAAAATAATGGATATTTTAATGTTTCCGTTGAAAGTTCATCTGCCCAAATCATTAATGATAGAGATTTTGAGTTAATTTATAATATTAATGCTGGAGAAAAATATTATTTTGATAAACTAAATTTAGATATACCAGATGAATATCCGGCTGATAGCTTTAAGAAAATTAACGATATTTTAAATAACATAAAAGGCGAAACTTATTCCTTTAAAAAAATTGAGGATATTTTAGATGAAATTGATGAAATAGCTCAAACAAAAGATTTTGAATTTGTAAACGTTAAATATTTAGAGGAAACCAAAGGAAATAAATTAAATTTAAATATTAAAATCGAAGAAGGTGAAAAATTTTATATTGAAAGAATAAATATATATGGAAATTACATTACTGAAGAAAAAGTAATAAGAAACTCACTTATAATTGATGAAGGTGACGCACTTAATAAAATTTTACTAAATAAATCTATAAATGAGGTTAAATCAAAAAATATTTTTAAATCTGTCAGATCTAAAACTTTAGATGGTACAAAAGAAAAAATGAAACTTGTCGAAATCGAAGTTGAGGAAAAACCAACAGGTGAAATTTTTGCTGGAGCTGGTACAGGAACAAGTGGCTCTAGTTTTTCATTTGGAATAAAAGAAAATAATTATTTAGGAAAAGGTATTAAATTAGACACTGATTTTACAATAAGTGACGAAACATCTTCAGGCTCAATCTCAATTTTTAATCCAAATTATAAAAATTCAGATAGAACCATCAAAACTAAAATAGAAAGATCGGTAACTGATTTGATGTCTGCATCGGGATACGAAACTGATAAAACAGGTTTTTCAATCGGAACTTCGTATGAACAATTGAAAGATCTATATTTTAGTCCATCAATATCTAATTATTATGAAAGCATAGATACATCAGCAGCAGCATCCGCTCAAAAGAAAAAGCAAGCTGGTGATTTTTTTGAATCAAGTTTTTCTTATGGTTTAACTTTAAATAAGTTAAACCAAAATTTCCAACCTACTGATGGTTTCAGAAGTTCATTTTTTCAGTCAATTCCAATAGTTTCCGATGATTATACTTTGGAAAATGTTTACAAGTTATCAACTTATCACGAGTTAAAAGAAGACATGATATTATCATTCAATTTATTTACAAAAGCTGTTAACACGCTTTCAAACAAAGACGTAAGACTTTCAAAAAGAGTAACTATACCAAGTAGAAGATTAAGAGGATTTGAAAAAGGTAAAATTGGACCCAAAGATAACAATGAATATGTAGGAGGAAATTATGGAAGTGCTCTTAATATTAGCACAACATTACCCAATCTTTTTGAAGATGTTCAAAATTTAGATCTTAAATTATTTATTGATGCAGCCAATGTTTGGGGAGTTGATTATAATAGCAATTTAGATAGTAGCAAATTGAGATCTTCAACTGGAGTAGCTATAGATTGGTGGACACCAATTGGACCTTTGAGCTTTTCATTATCTGAAGCTATAACCAAGGCAGACTCTGATAAGACTGAAAGATTTAGATTTCAAATTGGAACAACATTTTAATATTACTTAAATGAAAACTGTATTTAAAATTGCTATTTTTTTGGTGTTTTTTTTAAACTTTGGCAAGTTATATTCTGAAACAAAAGTTGCATATATTGATTTAGATTTTGTGTTAAATAACTCAAATATTGGTAAAGAGCTTTCAGAAAATCTTGAAAAAAAGCTTTTACAAAATAATAAAAAAAATGAAAAAATTGAAGAGGAGTTAAAAGAAGAAGAAAAAAAAATAGTTACTCAGAAAAATATACTTAAAAAAGATGAATATGAAAAAAAAGTAAATGATCTTAAAATCAAAGTTTTAAATTATAGAAAACAGAAAACAGAAAGTAGTAAAAAATTTAATGAGGAAAGAGCAAAAATTACAGGCAAAATGATGTTAAAAATTAATCCTATTTTGGCTGAATATTCGCAAAAAAATTCTATATCAATTATTTTGCAAAAAAAGAATATTATTATAGGAAAAAGTGAATTTGATATAACAAAAGATATTCTAAAAATTTTTAATGATACTGTAAAGTCAATAAATTAATGGAATATGAATATAAAAAATTTTTTTGTAAAAAAAGGACCTTTTAAACTCGACAAAATTTTTGAAGTTATAAACTACAAAAACGACCAAAAACTAGATATAGATTTAATTGATATAAAAAATATTTCTGAAGCAAATAAAAACGAAATAACTTTTTTTAATTCTATATCATATAAAGATCTAGCTAGTAAAACTAAAGCTTCAGCATGTATTACGACAAAAAAACTTTCTACAGTATTACCAAAGTCATGTATTCCAATCGTTGTTGAAAATGTTCTTCTAGCTATTGCTAAGATTACAGATTTGTTTTATCCAAATTCAATCAATGATAATTTTGACGAAAGCTTAGTAGATATAAATTCATTAGAAATTAAAAACCAAGTAAAGTATGGAAAAAATGTTTTAATTGGAAAAAATGTTAAGTTTGGAACAAATTTATTTATAGGTCACAATAGTATAATAGAGAGTAATGTTGAAATTGGAGATGATTGCAAAATAGGATCTAACGTTATAATTAGAAAAGCAATTATAGGAAATAATGTTAATATACTTGATGGTTGCGTTATTGGAAAAAAAGGTTTTGGTTTTTTTCCAGATAAAAATAAAAATTTTAGATATCCACATATTGGAATTGTTATAATAAAAGATAACTCCGAAATAGGTTGTAGTAGCACTATTGACAGAGGTTCTTTATCTAATACAGTTATAGGAAAGAATACCTTTTTAGATAACCAAGTTCATATAGCGCACAATGTTAAAATAGGAGATAATTGTATGATTGCTGGTCAAGTAGGGTTTGCTGGTAGCTCTGTAATAGGGAATAACGTAATGATTGGAGGTCAAGCAGGTATTTCAGGTCACTTAAAAATAGGAAATAATGTACAAATTGGAGGAGGAAGTGGTGTCGTGAAAAATATACCTGACAATTCTAAAGTAATGGGATATCCAGCAAAAGATTTAAGATCATTTATAAAAGAAAATAATTAATGACAGAAAAATTGAATAAGGATGAAATAAGAAATCTACTTCCTCATAGGGAGCCAATGTTGTTAATCGATGAATTAAAAAACATTAAAAAATTACATTCAGCAACTGCAATAGTTAAAGTAAAAAAAGATAGTTTTTTTGTTCAAGGTCATTTCCCTGGACAACCAGTTATGCCAGGTGTTTTAATAGTCGAGGCATTTGGACAAGCCGCAGCAGCTTTAACAGCAGTAGGCATTGATAAATCTGAATATGAAAATAAACTGGTTTTTTTAATGAGTGTTGAAAAGGCACGATTTAGAAATCCAGTTATACCAGATTGTACTTTAGAACTAAATATTGAGGCAATTAGATCCCATGGCAGAGTTTGGAAATACAAAGGAGAAGCTTTTGTTAATTCAAAAAAAATGGCTGATGCCCAATGGTCTGCAACTATAGTTGATAGGAAATAATCAGCAATATTTCTTGATAAGAAAAATTTAATATTTTTGATATTAAAGATTAAATAATGATACACAAAAGTGCAATAATTCATCAAGATGCAAAAATTTCTAATACTGCAGAAATAGGTCCTTATACTGTTATTGGATCAAATGTAGAAATAGATGATAAGGTAAAAATATATTCACATGTAAATATATCGGGAAATACAAAAATTGGAGAAGGAACACATATTTACCCTTTTGCTAGCATTGGAACAGACCCTCAAGATTTGAAATTTAAAGGAGAAAATACAACATTGTATATCGGAAAAAATAATAAAATTAGAGAGTATGTAACAATTAATCCAGGAACTCAAACTGGTACCGGCACAACAAAAATAGGTGATAATTGTTTATTCATGATCTCATCTCATATAGCGCATGATTGTGTCGTAGGTAACAACGTTATAATAGCAAATAATGTTCCTTTGGGTGGTCATGTAACAATAGAGGATAATGTAGTAATTGGAGGAAATTCTGCTGTTCAACAGTTTACTAGAATTGGTAAAATGGCAATGATCGGTGGAATGACCGGAGTATTGCATGATGTAATTCCATATGGATTATCCACAGGGAATAGAAATTCATTACAGGGATTAAACCTAATAGGTTTGAGAAGAGCGAAATTTGATAATAAAAATATTTTGGGTTTGAGCGAAGCTTATAAAGAGATTTTTGCTACCAAAAACCTTACAGAAAATATAAGTAAATTAAACGGTTCTTTTAAAGACAACCCTTTAGTTAAAAATGTGATTGATTTTATAACAAAAGATAAAAAAAGATCTATTTGCACACCATTTTCATAAGATGATAGGATTAATTTTTGGTGATACTGAATTTCCAAAAGAAATTTTAAAAAAAGTTAAGAAAAAAAAAATTAAATATTTAATAATAGATCTATCAAAATCAAAAAAATTTAAAAAAGATAAAAATTCTTACTCAATCTCGATAGGCCAATTTGGAAAAATCATAAATATTCTAAAAAAGAATAATTGTAAAAAAGTTTTATTTGCAGGAAAAGTTAATAAGCCAAATTTTTCAAAGTTAAGACTAGATTTTAAAGGAATTTATTATATTCCAAGAATAGTTAAAGCATCTAAACTTGGAGATGCAGCAATTTTAAAAGAAATTATAAAAATTTTATCTCAAAACAAAATTAAGACAGAAAATTCTCTTAAATTTAATTCAGATTTATCTCTTAAAAGAGGAAATTACACCAAAATAAAACCTAATAAGAAAGATATTAAAGATATTAAAAAAGCCTTAGTTACTCTAAGTCTTTTAGGTCAATATAACTTTAGTCAAGGAGTAGTCGTTAGAAATAAAAAGGTTGTTGCGATTGAAGGAAAGAGTGGAACTGAAAAAATGCTTAGAAAAAGTAGAAGTAAAAAATTTAGAAATCATGGTGTATTAGTTAAGTTTCCGAAAAGGAAACAGGATCTTAGAGTTGATCTTCCCACAATTGGATTAAAAACTGTAAAACTCTGTAAAACAGCTGGTTTAAAAGGGATTGTTTTAAAGAATAAACAGCATGTTTTTTTAGATAAAAGCAAATGTGTAAATTTTGCAAATAAATATAAAATGTTCATATCAGTAAAAGGATGAAAAAAATATTTGTATTAACCGGAGAACCTTCAGGGGATAAACTGGCCTCAACTGTTATTAGGTATGTTAAAAAAAATAAAACAGATATCAAATATTTATCAGTAGGAGGGACTCATTTAAATTCTTTAGATATAAAATCAATATATGATTTAAAAGAAATCACTTATATTGGTTTTACAAGTGTTTTACTGAATATATTTAAAATTAAAAAAAAAATTAATGAAACAGTAGATAAAATAGTCGAATTTAATCCTGACATACTATTTAGTGTTGATAGTCCTGATTTTACTTTAAGAGTTGCAAAAAAAGTTAAGAAAATTAATCCCAATATTAAGACAATTCATTTTGTAGCTCCACAAATATGGGTTTGGAGAGAAAATAGAGTAAAAAAATTAAAAAAATTTTTAGATCATATTTTATTTTTATTTCCTTTTGAAAAAAAATATTTCGAAAAAGAAAATATAAATTCTACATTTACAGGACACCCTTTACTTGAAACAAATGGAAAAAGTAAAATTGATGTTACGCAAATTATTAGAAATCATAAAAAAATTATTTCTATATTTGCCGGGAGTAGAGAGTCAGAGGTAAGTATTTTATTACCTATATTAATTAATTTTATTAAAATTATGAATAAAAAGTATAAAGATATTTTTTATGTTTTTCATTCCACAAAAGAATTTAATAACTATATCCAAGATAAATTATTAAAAGAAAACCTAACAAATTGTGGTTCTATATCTGATGAAAAAGTTAAAGCAGAAATTTTGAAATCCTCTATTTTTGCTATAGCTAAATCAGGAACAATTTCTTTAGAGATTTCAAATTCAAAAATTCCATCAATTATTATTTATAAAATGAATTTTATAAATTATTTAATAGTAAAAATGTTAATTAAAGTTAAGTTTGCAAATATTGTTAATATAGCAGCCAATGAAGAAATAATACCAGAATTAATTCAATCAAATTGTAATTCTCAAAATATATATAATAAAATTGAGGAATTTTTTTTAAATGAAGAATTAATTGATACTCAAATTAAAAAAACACAGAATATAATTAAGAATTTTAAAACAAATAAATCTACTGAAATTGCAGCTTCTGTTTTAATTAACAGCCTTTAATCTATCTAATACTTCCTTATTGTCTAATGATAAAATTATATCATAGATACCTGGTCCAAATTTTGATCCTACTAATGCTATTCGCAAAGGTTGTCCTACTCCTTTAAAATTTGTGTTGTGGTTTTTAATTAAATTATTAATTATAGTTTCTAAATTTTCTCTATTAAATATAGATAAATTTTCATATTCTTTAATAAATTCCTTTAATATTATTTTAGAAGTATTGTCTAAAAGCTTTAAATCATCAGAGGAGATTTGAATTTCGTTTTTTAATAAGTACTTAGTATTGTTATATATATCCTCTAATGTTTTTGCCTTATTTTTTAAGAAACCTAGTGATTTTTTAATTTTTACTCCTTTGTGGTCAATTTTCTCTTTATAAATATCACAATATTTTACCAAATGATCAAAAAGATCAGTTTCTTTCATATTTTTAATATAATGCTCATTCATTGATAAGATTCTAGACATATCCAATTTAGATGGTGACTTTCCTACTCCTTCTAAACCAAAGTGTTTTATACTTTCTTCAAATGTAAAAATTTCCTTATCTTTAAATGACCAGCCTAATCTTAATAGATAATTTCTTAGTGCGTCAGGCATAATACCAATTTTTGAATAATCATCTAAAGTCGAAGCATTATCTCTTTTAGATAGTTTTTTTCCATCTTTAGTGTGAATTAATGGAATATGTGCAAACGATGGAAGTTCCCAATTCATAGCCAAATATATTTGCATTTGCTTGAACGTGTTAATTTTATGATCATCTCCTCTGATTATATGCGTTATCTTCATTTGATGATCATCTACAGATGCAGATAAATTGTAAGTAGGTGACCCGTCTTTCCTTAAAATAATAAAATCCTCAATTGTATTATTGTGTATTTCCACATCTCCTTGCACTAAATCTTTCAATACAGTAGTTCCATCGGTTTTACTTTTGAATCTTATAACAGGTTTTATATCTTTTGGAGCTTCAGCTTCACTTTTATCTCTCCATTTTCTGTCATAAATGTAAGGAATTTTTTTTTGTTTAGCTCTTTTTTTTTGCTCTTCTATTTCTTCATTAGAACAATAACATTTGTATGCGTTTCCATTTTTCAATAGTTCATTTGCTACATCAATATGTATTTTTTTTTTAGTAGACTGTATATATTCATCTCCATCATGCTCAATACCTATCCATTTCAATGAATTAATAATTTGATTTTTAAATTTATCTTTTGATCTTTCTTTATCTGTATCTTCTATTCTTAAATAAAATTTTCCACCTTTATTTTTAGCAAATAACAAATTAAATAAAGCTGTTCTCACTCCACCAATATGCAGTGGTCCCGTTGGGGATGGGGCAAATCTGGTTGCAACTTTTGACATTACAACTATTGTTTAGACTATTTTAGTGGAAGTTTCTATATAAAGATACAAGAATTCCTTGAACTTTTACTCTATCTGGTCCGAATATTTTAGTTTCGTAATTTTTATTTGCACTCTCTAAAGCTACAGTTTTACCTTTTCTTCTAATTCTTTTAAGCATTGCTTCATGATCATCAATTAAAGCTACAACTATTTTACCATTTTCAGCAGTATCTGTTTTTTTAATTATTACAGTATCACCATCATTTATTCCTGCTTCAATCATTGAATCTCCCTGAACTTTTAATCCAAAAAATTCTCCATTTTTTTCTATATTGCTTGGTAAAGGTATTCTTGACACTTCATTTTGAATTGCTTCTACGGGTGTACCAGCAGCTATTTTTCCAAGTACAGGAACCTCTTTATCCTTTTTTTTATCTTTGAAATTACTTTCATCTAATCCACCTTTAATAACACTCGGGGAAAAACTGTTATATATATCATTTGCCGATGCTGTTTCTGGTAATTTTACAACTTCCAATGCCCTAGCTTTATGGGGCAGTCTTTTTATAAACCCTCTCTCTTCCAAGGCACTTATTAATCTATGTATACCTGATTTTGATTTTAAATTTAGAGAATGTTTCATTTCCTCATAAGAGGGTGAAATACCCGAAGATCTCAACTTCTTGTTGATAAATAATAGTAGGTTTTTTTGTTTTTTAGTTAGCATAGAACAAATATCGTACAGATTCTGTTCTACAAAAGTTCTTATAAATAAACAACAGAATAAAAGTCAATAAAATCAACATTTTTTTACTATAATATTGAAAAAATTGAATTTTTTTCTAAATTTTTTAAAAGTGATTCACCTATAAGAAATGTTTTGATTGATGTTTTCTTAGTTATATCCAATAGCTCCTCTTTTGATTTAATTCCACTTTCAGAAATCAAAGGACCTTTGTGATTGATCAAAACATCATGAATATCATAAGTTGTATGTATATGTGTTTTAAGAGTTTTTAAGTTTCTATTATTTATCCCAATTAAAGCTTCTTTAAACTTTAGAGAATTTTTTGCTTCCTCTACAGTATGAACTTCAACAATAACAGACATTTTTAAATTTAGAGCTTCTTCATATAATTCATTAGCAAGAATATCTGATACACCAGCTAAAATTATTAAAATAGCATCAGCTCCATAACTCTTGGCGAGGGGAACCTGAAATTTATCTATAAAAAAATCTTTACAAAGAATTGGTAATTTTACTTTTTGCTTTATTTTACTCATGTGTATTAGGTTACCTAAAAAGAAATCTTCTTCTGTTAGTACTGATAAACACGTAGTTTTATTACTATTATAAATATTAGCTATTTTTACAGGATCATAATCATTGATGATTACTCCAGCTGATGGACTTGCTTTTTTAATTTCAGCAATAATTGAAAATTTTTCATTACTTATATTTTTTTCAATTTTTTCCTTAAAATTTATATAATTATTATTTGCATTAATTAAATCTTTTAAAGAATTAACATCAATACTTTTTTTAAGAATTTCTATTTTTTTTATTTTTTTTTTAATTATTTTTTCAAGAACATTTTCAGTCATTTTGAATTTTTGTTAAATGGTTAAATGTTTTACCTGATAAAATATGCTCTCGAGCATTTGTATAAGCATCATTAAAATTTTGTTGATTTTCATTTACAATTAATCCTGCAGCTGCATTTAGACAAACTGCTTTAGAAAAATCATTATCTTCACCTTTAAATATTTTAATCATCTTCTCAGCATTAAATTTTGCATCATCACCAACAAGGTTTTCGAATTTTTCCGCATTAATATTTAATTCTTTTGGATCTATAATTATTTCAGAAATTTTATTATTTTTTAATTGAATCACATAAGTTTTTGCATATGGTGATATTTCATCTAATCCATCAGCGCTATTTAAAATCCACGCAAATTTAATATCTAAATTATTTAAAGCATCTGCAAAAATTTTTAATAGTTTCCTATCAAAAACACCCACTACCTGTCTTTTCACAAGCGCAGGATTACTTAATGGACCAATCATATTAAAAATAGTTCTCTTACCAATTTTTTTTCTAGTTGGGCCAACAAATTTCATAGCACTATGATAGTTCGGCGCAAACATAAAACCAAAATTTTTTTTTTTTATCTGATTTTCAATATCATTTGGTTCCAAATTAATTTTAATATTCAGAGCTTCTAACACATCACCTGATCCACATTTTGAAGAAACTGCTTTGTTTCCATGTTTAGCAACCCTAACACCCATGCTTGATAAAAGTAATGCTGATGCAGTTGATATATTTAACGTATTCATACCATCACCACCCGTCCCACATGTATCAATAGAATTTTCTACATTTACTCTTTTGGATTTGTTTCTTAAAACATAAACTCCTCCAGCTATTTCATTTGAAGACTCTCCTTTTTCAGCTAATAAAGTCAAAAAATCATATATCTCTTGATCGGTAGCCTTACCCTCCATTAATATTTGAAATGCTATTTTACTTTCATCAAAAGATAAGTTTTCTTTTTTCCTAATTTTATCTATGAATTGTTTCATTGATTTTTAAAATTTATAAAATTTTTTAAAATTTTCATACCTAATTTGGTTTTAATACTTTCAGGGTGAAATTGCACTCCATGTACATTATATTTTTTATGCATTATTCCCATAATTATGCCGTCACTTGTCTCAGCAGTAATTTGAAGATCATTTGACAGTGTTTTTTTATCAATTATTAAACTATGATATCTAGTAGCTTCAAAATTTTTTGGAATATTTTTTAATACTCCAATTTTTTTAGAAACAATATAACTAGTTTTTCCATGCATTAACTTTTTTGCTTGCACTATTTTTGAACCAAAGACCTGACCTATTATTTGATGACCTAAACAAACTCCTAAAATTGGAATTTTTTTGTAAAGAGATTTTACAATATTAAGACAATTTCCAGATTGATTAGGATTACCTGGCCCTGGAGAAATTACAATTTTATTATATTTATTTTTAATAATTTCACGTGATGTAATTTTATCATTTCTAACCACATCAACTTTAACTTTCAAAGATGATAAATAATGAAATAAGTTAAAAGTAAAACTATCATAGTTATCTATTAATATAATCTTCATTATCTTAAAGCATTGATCAAAGCTTTTGCTTTATTTATAGTTTCTTCATATTCTTTTTTAGGAATACTATCCGCAACTATACCAGCTCCAGCTTGAACATAAAATCTATCTTTCTTTGCTACCGCAGTTCTTAAAGCTATACATGTATCAAATTCACCGTTGGCTGAAAAATATCCTATTCCACCTGCATAAACTTTTCTCTTTGTATTTTCTAGTTCATCAATAATTTCCATTGCTCTAATTTTAGGTGCCCCAGATACAGTTCCAGCAGGAAAACCAGATAATAATGTATCAAATTTACTATATTTATTGTTAAAATCACCTTGAACATTAGAAACGATATGCATCACATGAGAGTATCTTTCGATTTTAAATTTTTCTGTTACTTTAACCGAGTTAACTTTTGACACTTTTCCTGTATCATTTCTACCAAGATCAAGAAGCATTAAATGTTCAGCGATTTCTTTTTTATCTTTGAGCAAATCTTTTGCAAAAAATAAATCTTCCTTTTTTGTTTTTCCACGAGGTCTAGTTCCTGCTATAGGTCTAATTGTTATTTTTCCAGATCTTAATCTTACTAGTATTTCAGGACTTGCTCCAACAATTTGAAAATCTTCAAAATTAAAAAAATACATAAAAGGAGAAGGGTTTGTAATCCTGAGTTTTTTGTATATTTCAATTGGATCTTTTGTAAGTTTCGTCTCGAATCTTTGACTTAAAACAACTTGAAAAATATCACCAATTTGAATGTATTTTTTGGCTTTTTTGACATTGGATAAAAATTTTTTCTTACTTATGTTTGATTTAACATTGTCTAATTTTATAGTTATTTTTTCATTACTTTTAGACAAATCTTTGTAATTTGATAAAAAAATTAAATTTTCAATCTCTTTTTTAATTAAATTATATTTTATCTTATAATTATTAATTTTTTCATCTGAAAAGCAATTTACGATATAAAAAATTCTTTTTTTAAGATTGTCATGGATTACTAAAGTTCGAGGTCTTAATAATCTGCCATCGGGAATTTTTAAATCATCTTGAGTACTATCAGGAATTTTTTCAATATATCTAATAATATCATATGAAAAATATCCAGAAATTATTGAGCTTAAATTAGGTAATAATTTTGGAGTATTAAATTTAAAATTTTCAATAATTTTTTCGATAACATTTTTAGGTTTACCTCTTAATTTTTTTTTTTTTATTTCCGCTGATAAAAAAACAATTATTTTTATTAAATTCCCAGATTTTATCAGGATTTCTTCCAAAAATTGTATATCTTCCTCTTACTTCTCCTTTTTCTACTGACTCAAAAATAAAACTATTTCTTTGATTTAAAAAGTTATTAATAAGGTTTTTAATTTCAATTATTCCTTCACTTTTTTTTGAATAGTAAAGTATTTGGTTTGATCTCTTTTTATGAAGAGATGTAAATCTTTTTAAATTTACATTAAGCATTATCTAAAATAGTTTTTAACTCTATCGAGTGTATTGTTATATATTGTAACTTTATATTTATTATTTATAAGAGAATCATAAGAGGTATAAAGATTTTTTTTTATTTCATTTTCTATATCATTTGAAAATTTTAACATATTATCTTTATTTTCATCTAAATAGGCATTTTCGATATTGGTAATTTTACTTAGAAAAATATTTTGTTGATCATCACTTATCAAAATAAAAGAATTTAATGGTAAAGAATAAATAAGTTTAATCGAGTTAATATCAAATTTATTGTTATCTTTTATAGATTTTATTATTACTTTTTTTATAGATCCACTTTTTCTCCCTAGTTTGCCAAAATCTTCATCCGTAAAACTTTTACTTTGAATTTTTTCTAATAGAGAAACATTATAATCATATTTTTCTTTAAATATTAAGTTATCTTTAACTTTAGTTATAAATTTTTTATCATTTTTGTTAGGAAGAACTTTATTAGAACTTTTTATTTCATAAAGTAGATAAAAATCATCCTTGTCTATTAACCCTTTTTTTGTTTCATTTCTATTTTTGTAAATTTCATTTAAAAAATTATTTTCAATATTTTCAGTATTTGAAAAATCTTTTTCCTCAAAAAGTTTTAAACTAAACTCAGATGCTATATCTTCAATTGAAACTTTATTTAAAATTTGATTTTCAATTTGATCAATTTTTTTAAAAAATTCTTTATCAAACTCATTTGATTGTATTAAGTTTTGTGGATTAATTTTAGTATATTTTAAATCTATTAAATCTATTTTTAGCTCTTCTTTGTTTTCAAATATAAATTGATCAATTTCTTCATTTGTAAACTGTTTTTTGTATAAATCGTTTAAACTTATATAGTTAACATGAATATTTTTTAAATCATTATTAATTTTATTTTCCAACATAAATTTTGGTATTATTATTCCACCACTTACATAGTTAAATAACTTCTTTTGCAACTCTCTTTTCTTTAGTCTTGATTCAAATTGAACTGCATTCATATTATTTTCAAGTAAAAATTTCTCATATTTCATTCTTGAAAATTTATTTTCTTCTTCTGCAAACTGTTTATTATTTTTTAATTTTTGTGCTAGATTTTCCTCGGTAATATAAATTTCTTTATTTTTAATTTCTAAATCCATTATTCTTTGTGAAATTAATTGCGCAAGCAATTCTTCTAAAACATTTTGTTCTATATTTTTTTTAATAACATCCTGACTTAAATTTAAAGAATTTAAGTGGTCAATAAATTCTTTTGTTGAAATATTTTTATTATCAATTTTTGCTATACTATTAGTATTTCCGCTACTAAAAACACTACCCATGCCCCAAAAAACAAAAGGTATAATAATTATCCCAACCAACACAATGGCTAATTTGCTTTTTGAAAAAACTCTTAATTTACCTAGCATAAAATATATTTAGTAAAATTTATTGATCTATAAATAACAAACCTATAAATTATATTAATCTTAATGACAAATAATAAAACTTATTTTATTGCAAATTGGAAAATGTATGGCAACGCCTCATCACTTAAAAGCATTAAAAATGTGATAAAACTTTCAAAATTAAGGAAATTTAGTAAAGCTAAAATAATTTATTGCCCGCCTTTTACTTTACTTGCGGATTTTGTAAAAAAAACAAAATTAAGTAAAATTAGTGTCGGCGCTCAAGATTGCCATAGGAGTGAAAACTATGGCGCTTACACAGGTTCAATAAATTCTAAAATGATTAAAAAAACAGGATCATCTTATGTGATAATTGGACATTCTGAAAAAAGAAAATCTGGTGATACAGATACTGAAATAAATAGAAAAATTAAATCTGCAATAAAAGAAAATTTAAATGTTATTTTTTGCATTGGCGAAACATTGAAAGAAAAAAAAAGTAAGAAAACTGATTTTGTTTTGAAGAGGCAAATTAAAAAAGGACTGAATGAAATAAAAAAATTAAATAAAATTATTATAGCTTATGAACCAGTATGGTCTATTGGCACAGGAATCATACCCAAAATGGATAATTTAAAAATACAAGTGCATAAAATTGAGAAAATTTTAAAAAAAGAATTTAAAAATAAAAATCCAAAAATAATTTATGGAGGATCTGTGAATAGCAATAATATTGACCAGTTAAATAAAATAAACAATATTAGTGGATTTTTGATCGGAAAATCATCCCAAAATTCAAAAATATTTATTGATATCATTAAAAAAACAATTAATTAGACCTCATGGAAAATATTTTATTAGTATTAAATATAATACTAGCAGCTATTTTAGTAATTTTAGTTTTAGTGCAAAAATCTGAAGGTGGGGCATTAGGCATAGGTATTTCCCAAGACAATTTTATGTTTTCTAGGTCCGCAGGAAATTTTTTAACCAAGGCAACAGCTGTAATTGCTACATTATTTATAATTTGCAGTTTAGGATTAACCATTATTTCAAGGGGTGAATTAACTCCAACAACATCAGTGCTTGATAAAATTGAGGAAAATCAAGACGAGACACCAAAAATTCCAGAAAATAATAATTAATACTTTTATTTTTACAATTATAAGTCTATAAGATAATTCCATGGCGCGATATATATTCGTTACTGGCGGCGTGGTTTCATCACTAGGAAAAGGATTATCTTCTGCTTCACTAGCATATTTGTTAAAATCTCAAGGCTACAAAGTAAGGTTAAGAAAAATGGATCCATATTTAAATGTTGATCCTGGTACCATGAGTCCCTTTCAACATGGTGAGGTTTTTGTCACAGATGATGGAGCTGAAACGGATTTAGATTTAGGACATTACGAAAGGTTTACAAATATTTCCTCAAAAAAATCTGACAATATTACAACAGGAAAAATTTATAGCGATATTATAAAAAAAGAACGTAAAGGAATGTATCTAGGAAAGACCGTGCAAGTCATACCACATGTTACTGATAGAATAAAAGAATTTATAAAAGGAGATATAACAAACGAAGATTTTGTAATTTGTGAAATAGGAGGAACAGTAGGAGATATAGAAAGTTTACCATTTATTGAGGCAATAAGACAGTTTTCAAATGAAATTGGTCGGGACAAAAGTTTATTTATTCATTTAACATTAGTTCCTTTTCTAAAATCATCTGATGAAATAAAAACTAAACCTACTCAGCATTCAGTCAAAGAATTAAGAAGTCTAGGTATTTATCCAAATATAGTAATTTGTAGATCCCAAAAGCCTATACCATTAGATCAAAGAAAAAAAATATCCTTATTTTGCAATGTATCTATTGATAATGTTATTGAGACAGTTGATGTAAGAACAATTTATGAGGCACCTATTAGTTTTAATAACGAAAAATTAGATAAACAAGTTCTTAAATATTTTAGATTAAAACCAAAAAAAAAAGTCAATCTTTTACCATGGAAAAAAATTACAAATTCAGTATTGAGAAAAAAAAGAGCTGTTAATATAGCTGTAATCGGAAAATACGTTAATTTAAAAGATGCTTATAAATCTTTAGATGAAGCATTAATTCATGGTGGAATTGATAACAATGTTAAAGTTAATCTTATCAGAATAGAGTCTGATAAATTAAAAGCAAATCAAATAAATCGAATTTTAAAAAACATATCTGGTATTCTTATACCAGGGGGATTTGGAAAAAGAGGAACTGATGGAAAAATCGCAGCAATTTACTATGCAAGAAAAAATAAAATTCCTTTTCTAGGAATTTGCTTTGGTATGCAGATGGCTGTTATAGAATTTGCTAAAAATGCATTAAAAATTAAAAAAGCAGGATCTAGTGAACTTGATAAAAATTGTTATCCGGTAGTTGGGCTTATAAATGAATGGAACCAAAATGGTAAATTAATTAAAGGCACGAACAAAGATTTAGGAGGAACAATGAGACTAGGTTCTTACGAAGCTAAATTAGGACATAATTCATTGGTAAAGAAAATCTATAAATCAAATTCTATATTTGAAAGACATAGACACAGATATGAGGTTAATAACAATTTGAGAAGTAAATTTGAAGACAAAGGTATGATTTTTTCTGGAATGTCTCCAGATAATCAATTACCAGAAATAATTGAATTAGAAAATCATCCTTGGTTCATTGGAGTTCAATTTCATCCTGAATTTAAATCTAGACCTTTGTCTCCACATCCTTTATTCTCATCTTTCATTAGAGCGACAAAGAGTTATTCATGACAAGTAAAGTAATTAAATGTAATGGATTTGAAATTTCAAATGATAAAAAAATAAGTCTTATTGCCGGTCCTTGTCAACTAGAGTCGGAACAACATGCTTTAGATATGGCAGGGAAAATCAAGGAAATTTCAAAAAAGTACAATATTAATTTTATTTACAAGACTTCATTTGATAAGGCGAACAGAACAAGCATTAAAGGAAAAAGAGGTGCTGGTTTAGATAAATCATTACCAGTTTTTGATAGGATTAAAAAAGATTTAAAAGTTCCTATTTTAACAGATATTCATAATGAGGAACAATGCTTGATAGTTTCAAATCATGTTGATGTGCTACAAATACCTGCTTTTTTATGTAGACAAACAGATCTTTTAATTGCTGCGGCAAAAACAAATAAAATAATTAATGTAAAAAAAGGTCAATTCTTAGCTCCTTGGGATATGGTAAATGTAACAAAAAAAATATCAGACTCTGGGAATGAAAAAATTTTAGTAACAGAAAGAGGTGCTAGTTTTGGATATAACACTTTAGTTTCTGATATGAGATCGTTACCTATAATGGCAAAAAATGGTTATCCAGTAGTTTTTGATGCAACTCACTCAGTTCAACAACCTGGAGGGATGGGAGAAAAAAGTGGAGGACAAAGAGAGTTTGTAGAATATTTATCCAGAGCAGCAGTCGCAGTGGGAGTGGCAGGAATTTTTATAGAAACTCATCAAGATCCAGATAACGCTCCATCAGACGGACCCAATATGGTACCTCTAAACAAATTGGATAAATTAATAAATCAAATAGTTGAAATTGATAATTTAGTTAAAAGAAACTAATGAATAAAATAACAAAGATTGTCGGAAGACAAATTTTTGATAGTAGGGGAAATCCTACAATAGAAGCAGAAGTTTTTTGTAATTCAGTTAGTTGCAAGGCAATCTGCCCATCTGGTGCTTCCACTGGTTCATATGAAGCTTATGAAAAAAGAGATATTTCAAATAAAAAATATAATGGAAGGAGCGTTTTATCATCAGTAAAAATAATTAATAAAAAAATCTTTAAAGCTTTAAAAAATCAAAATGTTCATAATCAAGAAAAAATTGACCATATTTTAATTAAATTAGATGGGACTAAACAAAAGAAAAAATTAGGTGCAAATTCTATTTTAGCTGTTTCAATGGCTGTAAAAAAATTATCAGCAAAATTAAAAAAAATTCCCTTATACAAATCTTTTTTTGTAAAGAAAAATTTTAGGCTTCCATTACCTTTAATGAATGTAATAAACGGTGGGGCACATGCAAATAATGGATTAAGAATTCAAGAATTCATGATAAGACCTGATAAAGCTAAAACATTTTCCGAAGCAATGAGGATTTGTTTTTTAATTATACAAAATCTAAAAAAAATAATAAAAAATAAAGGCCTTTCAACATCTGTAGGTGATGAAGGTGGGTTTGCACCAATGATAAATGATAATGAAACTGCTTTAAAATTAATAGTTAAATCAATTGTTAAATCTGGCTTTAGAAACGGTAAAGATGTTTCAATTTGTTTAGATGTGGCGGCTAATGAATTGTATAAAAAAAATAAATACTCAGTTCATTCAAAAAAGTTTTTGTCAATTCAAGATACTATAAATAAATATGTTCATTTAATTAAGAAATATCATATAAAATCAATTGAAGATCCTTTTGCTGAAGATCATTGGAATGCATGGGCAAAACTAATGAATAAAAAGCCAAAAAATGTTCAAATAGTTGGTGATGATTTATATGTTACAAACTTAGAAAGATTAAAAATTGGTTTTTTAAATCAATCTTCAAACGCAATTTTAATAAAATTAAATCAAATCGGAACCGTTACTGAAACGATTGAGGTTATTAAATTTGCCCAATTAATAGGTTTCAATACACTTATTTCACATAGATCTGGAGACAGCGAGGACACTTTTATTGCTGATTTATCTGTCGGTACAAACTCTAGTCAAATTAAAACAGGATCATTAACTAGGTCAGAAAGAGTTGCAAAATATAATCAACTTTTAAGAATTGAAGAAAACCTTGGAAAAAAAGCAAAAATAAATAAAATTGCATAATGATTGAAAAAATAAAAAAAAATTACTTATTTTTATTGGTGACTTTTTTATTTATCTATCTTTTCTTTAATTTTTTAGATGGGGAAAGGGGCTTGATATCCTATTTAAAAAAAAAAAACCAACTTAATAGTCTACAAAAAATAGAAAACAAATTTATTAACCAAATAAGTGATTTAGAACATAAAAATCTTCTTCTTACCGAAAAGTTAGACTTAGACTACATAGAAACTCTAATAAGACAAAAATTTTTATTTGGAAAAAAAAATGAGATAATTTATATAATTAAAAAAAATGAAAATTAGACATCCTGAGAAAGTAAATAAACCAATCAATCCTATTAAAAAAAAACCTAAATGGATTAAGTCAAAACTTTCAAATAGTAAGGAATTTTTTTTAACAAAAACAATTGTTAATAAGAATAATTTAGTCACAGTTTGTCAGGAAGCAAATTGCCCAAATATTACAGAGTGCTGGAGTAAAAGACACGCAACTTTTTTGATCATGGGAGACACTTGCACACGCGCATGTGCATTTTGCGATGTTATAACCGGTAAACCAAAACCTTTAGACTCTCTAGAACCATATAAAATTGCGAATGCTGTTAAAAAATTAAATTTAAAACATACTGTAATCACATCTGTTGATAGGGATGATTTAGATGATGGAGGAGCTAATCATTTTTATAAAGTAATATTACAAACTAGGAAAGAAAATCCCTCAACAACTATAGAAGTACTAACACCAGACTTTTTAAGAAAAGGCGACTCCTATAAAAAAGTAGTTGATGCAGCGCCAGATGTGTTTAACCATAATATAGAGACTGTTCCAAGTCTTTATAGACAAGTTCGTCCTGGATCTAGATATTTTGCATCACTAGAACTTTTAAAAAATGTAAAAAAAATTAATAAAAAAATTTTTTCTAAGTCAGGTATTATGGTTGGGCTAGGAGAAAGAAAAGACGAAATTTTACAAGTTATGGATGACCTTAGATCAGCTGATGTAGATTTTTTAACTATAGGTCAATATTTGCAACCTTCCACCAAACATCATCCTTTGGATAGATACTATAGTCCAGAAGAATTTGAAGAATTAAAAATTATTGCAGAGTCAAAAGGGTTTTTATTGGTTTCATCATCTCCTCTAACTAGATCTTCTTATCATGCGGATGAAGATTTTGCAGTGCTTCAAAAAAATAGAATAAATCAAACTAATGCCCAAAGCATCAGTTAAAAGATCTATAGAATGTAAAAAGGAACAGTTAATTGATCTTGTTCTTGATATTGAAAAATATCCCCAATTTGTTCCATTTTGCTTAGACTCAAAAATTTATGAAAAGGCAGAGAGAGAAGATTTTTTATCTATTATTGCAGATTTAACAATTGGCAAAGGACCTTTTAAAGATACGTATAAAAGCGATGTAAAATTTAATAAAAAAGAAAACACAATTTATGTAACCAATCTAGACGGGCCTTTAAAACATTTAGAAAATAAATGGCATTTTAAAGAAGAAAATAGCATAACGGAGGTTTCATTTGATGTTGACTTTGAATTAAAAAACGAATTTTTAAACATTGTTATGACAAAATCTTTTCAATTTGGATTAGATAAAATAGCAGACGCTTTTCAAAAAAGAGCTGAAGAGCTATTTAGCAAAACTTAAAATTAAATTTAAAGCTTTTTTTACTGTGATACTTTGAATTGAATTTCTTTTTTTATTTTTAAATAGGAATCTTTTAATTAAAGTTTTATTACCTTTTTTTATACCTATATAGACTAAACCAACAGGTTTTTTTAAAGTACCACCTTTAGGACCAGCTATCCCTGTAATAGATACAGAAATATTTGTATTGCTTATTTTACTTAAATTTTTAACCATATATAAGCAGGTCTCATAACTTACGGCTCCATATTTGATTATAATTCTTTTAGGAACTTTAAGAATTTTTATTTTTGCTTTATTGGAATAGGTAATTAATCCAAGAGTAAATACTTTAGAAGATCCACTTACAGAGGTAATAGAGCTTGAAAGTAGACCTCCAGTGCAAGATTCTGCCAAAGAAATTTTAAGTTTCCTTTTGCTTAAAAATTTAACAATTTTTTGAGAAAGTTTTTTCATGATGAAATTACCATATATAAAACAAGACCTGCTACCACATACAAGCCAGCACAGACATCATCCATTATGACACCAAAACTGTTCTTAAATTTTTTATCATAATAGCTAACAGGATAGGGTTTAGCGATGTCAAATATTCTAAATAAAATAAACATAATGAAATAAAATGTTAATACTTGACTAGTTTCTTTTGTACCTTCATGCGCAATTTCATAAAGACAAATTGGAATTGATTGACCAATAAATTCATCAATCACGACTTCCTTTGGATCTTTATTATCTAAGTTTTTTATAAAAATATTTACAGTATACAGAGAAATAAAAAATATAATTATAACTCCTATTAAAATAATATTAGGTGAAAAGTTTAAAATATGGAATAAAAAAAATAAAAATATTGTTGTTACTAAAGAAGCATAACTTCCAGGTATTTTTTTTAGTTTTCCGATGCCAAACAAAGTAACAAATAAAAAAATTATTTTATTCATATTTACTAATTGACACTATGGCTTCACAAGCGATAGCATTTTCTTTTCCTATCAATCCTAATTTTTCGACAGTTTTACCTTTTAAATTTATAATATTTTTATTTAAATTCATTAATTTCGATAATGAATTTATTATTTTGTTTCTATATTTTGAAACTTTAGGTCTCTCACAAATTAAATTAATATCTAAATTATTTATATAATTGTTATTTTTTTCTAAATTTGAAATTACAGGCTTCAGCATTTTTGGAGATCTTATATTTTTAAACTTATTTTTGTTACTTGGGTATAATGAACCTATATCTTTACTTCTCATAGCACCAAGCAAAGCATCAATTACAGAATGAATTATAACATCTCCATCCGAATGTCCTTTTAAACCAGAGTGGAATGGTATTTTGATACCTCCAAGATACAATTTTTTTCTTTTAACTAATCTGTGAATATCAAAACCTATTCCATAAAATGTTTTAATAGAATTTTTATATAAATCTGATTTTTTTGTAATTTTAAAATTTTTTTCCTCACCTTTAATAAATTTTATTCTCCTTTTATTATTTAAAAACAAAGATGCTTCATCTGTTACGGGATAATTATTATTTTTAGATAAATTATATAAAGTTTTAAAATCAAAACACTGTGGTGTTTGAGTAAGCATAATTTTTTCTCTTCTTAAATTGATTACTTTATTTTTAAAGTTATACTTAACTGAATTGTTTGTATTTATATATGGAACTACAGCTTTATTTTTTATAAGATTTTTTTTTAGATTTTTTAAAAGTCTTAGAGAAAAGTTGGGTCTAGCTGCGTCGTGAATAAACACATTTTTAAACTTTTTATTTTTAATAAAATTCAAGGCTTTTTTTGACGATTGGTATCTTTCTTTTCCACCTTTTATGATTTTTATCTTTTTGTTTTTAATCTTAATATTTTTATTAGAAACTAGAACTATTTCTTTAAATAAATTTGACTTTATTGCAGAATCAATAGAATGCATAAAAAGAGGCTTATTTTTGAAATTAATGAACTGTTTAGGGGTATTTGATTTAAATCTCTTACCTTTGCCAGCAGCTAATAGTATAAAACAATTACTCATGTATAAATATAAATATTTTAAATATAATTTATGTTAACTTTTTTAAAAAGAAACTTATTTATTGTTATAGTATTTTTAATTACTTTATCAGTAGGTTTTTTAACTTTTTTAACCTTTATAAACAAAAGTTTTATTGAACTTACAGATAAAAATTTACAATATTTACTTATAAGCAACATCATTTTGCTGGGGATATTTTTTGGAATAATTTTTTATGAAACAAAAAATTCTTTAAAAAACAACATAAGCGTCAGAGGCTCAGTAGCAAATAAAAAGTATATAATTTTTTTTTCTTTATTTACATTAATTCCATCTTTGTTGATATCTATTTTTTCATTATTTTTGTTTTCATTCGCTTTAGAAAAATATTTCGATAACAAAATAACTACTGCTGTCAATAATTCCTATGAGCTTGCAAAAAATTATATAGATGAAAAAAGAAATAAAATAGAATCTGATATAGTACTAGTTGCCTTTGATTTAAACAAAAATATTAATTTATTTAAAAATGATAGAAATAAATTTCAAAAATTCTTAAATACACAGCGTCTTCTTAGAAATCTTGATCAAATTCATATTATAGATAAAGATAAAAATGTATTGCTATCATCATCAAGCACAGAATATCTACCAGTTGAAGATAGAGCTTTAAAAATGGTTTTAAATGATGATCGTCCATTAAAAATAATTAACACATTTGAAAATAAATCAGCTGCAATAATTAAAATATCTTCATTAAGCAATATGTATTTGTATGTTGTAAAGTTCCTGGATCAAGAAATATCTGATTATTTAAAAGAGTCAGAAGAAGCTATAAATTTTTATTATACCGTGGAGGATCAAAATCTGGGTATCAAATTCTCGTTTGCTTTAATTTATATAATAATAGTAGCTTTGTTACTTTTTTTATCGATTACAATAGCAATAAGATTTTCATCAAGATTTTTTATATCTATAAATAATTTAATTATAGCTTCCCAAGAAATTGGAAAAGGAAATCTTAACTCAAAAGTTCCAGAGTTAAAAGCTGATAGAGAAATGGAAATACTTAATAGAAATTTTAATAACATGATACAAAGATTAAAAAATCAACAAGAAAAACTCCTTACTGCAGAAAGACATGAGGCATGGGAAAATGTTGCAAGAAAACTTGCTCATGAAATTAAAAATCCCCTTACACCAATACAATTAACTATTGATAATTTAAAATCAAAATATTTAACCGAAGTTGATGATGCAAAAAAAAATAAATTTAATTTAAATTTGCAAACAATTCTTAATCAAATAAATCAAATTGAAAACTTGGTAAACGAATTTTCAGATTTTGCTAGAATGCCTAAACCATTATTTAAATCTAATAATATAATAGATATAATAAACTCAAATTTACTTTTACTAAGTAAAACAGATAAAGAAATTAAATTTAATCTTGATTTAAAAAAAGATATTTTGAATATTAATTGTGACCATGAACAAATCAATAGAGTATTTTTTAATTTAATTAAAAATTCCATTGAAAGTATTCATGAAAAAGCTAAAAAAACCAATGTATTTAAGAAAATAATTGATATAGAAATTATTGAAAATAATGACTATATAACCATCAATATTACAGATAATGGTGTAGGTTTTTCAAACAAAGATGGAAAAGAATTGATCAAACCTTATTTTACAACCAAAGAAAAAGGATCAGGTTTAGGACTATCAATAGTAAATAAAATTATTAATGATCATAATGGTACAATTATTTTTTTAAATCAAACAAATGGTGCAAAAGTAGAAATTAAACTACCTATAAATCATGGCAAATGAAATTTTAATTGTTGATGACAACTCAGATATAAGATTAATTCTAGATGAATTAATTAGTGAGGCAGGTTACAAAACCCGTGTAGCAGCAAATTATAATCAGGCATTAACAGAGATAGATAAGAAATTACCTGATGTGGCTATAATTGATGTTAAACTTGATAAAAGCGATAACGATGGAATAGAGCTTTTAAGTCATATTAAAAATAAAAACAAAGATGTTCCTGTTATAATTATTTCCGGTCATGCAAATATTGAAATGGCGATAAAATCTTTAAAATCAGGTGCTTTTGAATTTATACAAAAACCATTTGATAAAGAAAGATTAATGAACTTTGTATACAGAGCCGTTGAAAATTTTAATTTAAAAAATGAAAATAAAAGTCTTCAATCTAAACTTTTTCATTCATTTGATTTGGTTGGAAAAAGCCAAAATATTAATTCTATTAGAGACCAAATAGAAAAATTATCAGCCTCAGACAGCAGAGTATTTATTAATGGTCCAACAGGATCAGGCAAAGAATTAATTGCAAGAAAAATACATAAAAATTCTAGAAGAAAAAACAAACCTTTTGTTATTCTTAATGGAGCATTACTAGATGTTAAAAAATATGAGGAAGAATTATTTGGAGAAGAAAAAGATGACGGAGCTATTTCTTATGGTGCTTTAGAAAAAGCAACCGGAGGAATATTATTAATAGACGAAGTTTCTGAGATACCTTTAGAAACTCAATCTAAAATATTAAGAGTTATGATTGATCAAAAATTTAAAAGAATTAAAGGAAATCATGATATTAAAGTCGATGTAAGAATAATTTGTTCTAATAGCAAAGATATAAATCATGAAATTAAAGAAGGAAATTTCAGAGAAGATCTTTATCATAGATTAAATGTATTCAATATTAATATTGAACCTTTATCAAATAGAATAGAGGATATTCCTGTTTTAATAAGCTATTTTATAAAAAAAATTTGTGAGTCATATAATTTAAAAAGTTTTGAAATTAAGGATAATAATTATTTGTTAAATTATAATTGGCCCGGCAATGTTAGAGAGTTAAGAAATTTGATTGAGAGAATAGCAATTCTTTCTCCTGGAAATGATAATCATAAAATTCTTGAAATAATCAAAGAGTCTTTATCTAAGTCTTTGGAAGATAATTTTTCTGTTACAGATACTCTTTCTGTTCCTTTAAGAGAAGCGCGTGAACATTTTGAGAAAGAATATTTAACTACTCAATTAAAAAAATTTGGTGGAAATATATCAAAAACTGCAAAATTTGTTGGAATGGAGAGATCGGCGCTTCATCGAAAACTCAAATTACTAGGAGTTAAAGACTTAAACTAATGAATATAATTATTTGTGGTGCCGGTAGAGTTGGTTTTACTATAGCTAAACTATTAACAGAACAAGACCACTCAATAACGATAATAGATCAATCTAGTGATGATATTCAAAAGATAAATGAATCTTTAGACGTTAAAGGAATAGTTGGTAAAGCAACAAACCCAAGTGTTTTAGAAAAAGCAAATACAAAAGATGCCGATATGATAATCGCAGTAACTAGAAATGATGAGATAAATATGCTTATTTGTCAGATTGCATATTCAATTTTTAAGGTGCCAAAAAAAATTGCACGTATAAGATCTCAAGAATATCTAAACCCAAAGTTTTCAACTTTGTTTAATAAGGAAAATTTGCCTATAGATTTTGTAATTTCACCCGAAATTGAAATTGCTAAATCAATACAAAGAAAATTAGAAGCTCCCGGAGCTATAGATAATGTTACTTTTGCAGAAAATAAAATAAGACTATTAGAAATATTAATAGACAAAAATTGCCCAATCACAGGTATTAAATTAAATGAACTTACTAAAAAGTTTCCAAAATTAAATGCTAATATTTTAGGAGTTATTAGGAATGATAAATTTATAGTTCTTAAAAAAACTGATGTTATGAAGCAAAATGATAAAGCCTATGTAATTATAAATTCTCAGCAAATGCAGGAAACTCTATTGGCTTTTGGGCATAACGAAAAAATTTCTTCAAAAATACTGATCATAGGAGGTGGAAATATAGGTTTTAATCTAGCGAAAAATATAGAGCAATCTTTCGAGTCAGCGAGAATAAAAATTATTGAAAAAAATAAAGAGAGAGCTGAATTTATAGCCGGAGAATTAAGTAATACAATTGTAATTAATGGAAATGGTTTGGACGAGGATGTTTTGACCGAAGCCAATCTTGAAGATGTAGAGACAGTTTTGGCGCTAACAAATGACGATGAAGATAATTTAATGGTAAGTGTTTTAGTTGAAAAGTATTCCAAAAATAAAAGAACTATGGCATTAATTAATAAACCAAACTATTCATTACTACAATCATCTTTGAAAATTGACGATTTAATAGATCCAAGAATGAATACTGTATCAAGTATTTTAAAACACGTACACAAAGGTACAATAGAAACAGCTTATACAATTTTAAACGGAGAGTTTGAAGTAATTGAAGCAGATATTATTGAAACATCTGATTTAATAAATAAAGAACTGAAAAAAGTTGAATTACCTGAGAATTTTAGAATTGGAGCAATATTAAGAAAAAATGAAATCATAATACCTAGGTCAGATTTTATATTTAAAAAAAATGATACTGTTGTTTTTTTAGCTCAAAGAGATCAAATAAGTTTAGTTGAAAGAATGTTCAGAATTAGTTCTATCTAATTTAATGTCTAAATTTAGCTTAATTTATCTTTGTTCATTTTTTCTTTTATTAGCAGTACTTTCTTTTTTTAATATTATTTATTCATATTATTTTAATTTGTATCTTAATGTAGACACATATATTTACACATTTATAATATCATTAATTATTGGATGTGGTTTCTTATTTAAAAAAAAAAAAGAAAATAAAATATCAATTTTTGAAAAAATTAGTTTAGTAATTATTGGTTATCTAATTTTACCTTTAGTAATTTCAATACCTTTTTTTTTAAGTATATATAATATTTCTTTTATAGATTGTTATTTTGAAGCTATATCTGGTTTTACCTCTACTGGTTTTACGATATTTGATAATGTTAGACATCTTGATCAAAGCTTAATTCTTTGGAGATCATCATCACAATGGATAGGAGGTCTTTATTTTTTGTTTTCTATTATTTTATTAATTGATGTTTTTGATGATAATCTTAAAAAATCTTTAACTGATTTCTTATCATTTAATACCTCTGAAATGTTTAAACAGTCTTCGAAAGTACTTATCTTATATACAATTTTATCATTTATTATTTTTTTAATTTTAAAATTAAATGATTTTAGAACATTTAATGCCTTAAATTTATCTTTAAGTTTAATCTCTTCAGGAGGCTTTTTACCAACAAACGGTATAGATAAAATTATAAATACTGATTTTAAAAAAGTTATTTTCTCTATAATAATGTTAATTTCTTTTTTCAGTATTTTTCTATCCTATAATTTAACTTTTATTAAAAAAAAAAAATTTAAATGTTTTTTTTGAGGACTTTTATTTATTAATATATTTAGTTTTTGTAATAATTATTTTTTTTATATTTTTTAATTATAATGAAAATTTTATTGATATCTTATTTTCGATATCTAGTAGTGTTTCAAATATAGGTTTATCCTTTCAAAATTCTAATTCAGATTTATATTTTATTTTTTTATTACTTGTAATTATAGGTGGTTCTTTTTTTTCAACAAGTTCAGGTATAAGATTTATAAAATTATTTACTCTTATAAAATTCTCTATAAATGATTTACTATCACATACAAATCCTAAACAAATTTTAATTAGTAAAATGACTTTTTCGGAAAAAAATATTGAACAAAAAGATATAAATAAATATTTCTTTACTATTATTATTTTTATTATCTCTTTATTAACAATTACCTCTTTATTGTTAATTTCAAATATTAATTTAGATAATGCTTTTAGATTGGGTATTTTAACAATTATGAATACAGTTAATTCATCTATTTATGGCCTTGAAAATTTTGATTTTTTTAACCTAAACAACTTTTCAAAGCTGACTTTAATCGTTTTTATGATAATCGGTAGAGTTGAATTATTAACTATTTTAATTTTATTTAAAAAATTTCTTTTCAAAAACTAATTTCGTATTATAAGGTTATTCTAACTGCGCCCTTAGCTCAGCTGGATAGAGCAACGGTTTTCTAAACCGTGGGTCGGAGGTTCGAATCCTTCAGGGCGCGCCACGTAAATAAATTTTTTCTATAAATCACCAAAAAATAAGTTTAAAATGAGTTTTTCTTCAATAAATCTGTATTTGTGTGATGAATTTATCATTGATGGTTACCAATGTTTCTGCTTTACTATTGCTATTCAAAATTAATTTTTGAATTATTTGTTAACAAATAAATAAACAAGAGGAAGAAATAATGTTTAAAATAATAAAACAAATGACTTCTTTGATTGCCATGTTAGCTGTTCTATTTACTTTTAGCACAGAAGCAATGGCTGCAAAGAAATCAAAAACACTTAAAAACACTCAGAA
>MDTE01054050.1_pt1 | contig 57687 bp, 52 predicted proteins | sample 811231 | NCBI WGS metagenome assembly MDTE01 (sample SAMN05326651, study PRJNA326480) | marine metagenome | isolation source: seawater | place: Indian Ocean: Red Sea | collected 2010
AGATTGATATCACTGACGTTTCGAGATTTGGGGCCATAGCTCAGCTGGTAGAGCACCTGCATGGCATGCAGGGGGTCAGGGGTTCAAATCCCCTTGGCTCCATCAATAATTTGTCTAAATAAATATTTCCTAATCTTTTTTACAATTTTTAATTATGAATAAATATGCAGATTATGATTTCAAAGACATCAAAAATTAAATTTTAAGATGGGATTAATATCTGAATCTATAAAAATTTTATATTTTTCAAAAGAAGAAATTTGGGGTAAAAATATTCTTTCATTTGGAAATCCTTTTTTTTCTAAGAAAAGATTAAAAGAATTAAATTTTGATAAACAATTGATTGAGGAAATATTTAGAATTGAGAGGAATAAAAGAGCTGAATATTTTTTTAAAAAAGTTTTCAATGCAAGACTTCATATCTTAGATATTTCTGATACAGAGGGAGGCAATCTAATATTTGATTTAAATGAAAAAATTTCAGAAACAACTTTAAAAGGAAAATTTGATTTAATAATAGATCCTGGGACAGCTGAGCATATCTTTAACACAAAATTATTCCTTGAGAATGTTTTTTTTCTTTTAAAAAAAGGTGGTATATATTTTTTTCAACTCCCATTAAATGGATGGATTGACCATGGATTTAGGCAATATTCGCCAACCTTTTTTAATGATTTATGTTTTGGTAATAAAGATACTCTTTCGTTAATCAATCTATTTGTTTATCATAGGGGAAGGAAAAAATTGATTAATCTTTTATATTTTTATCAATCAAGGGAGTTAGAACATAAAATTCTCAAATCAAAATTAAATGCTAATTTAAATTCAATTAATTTGAAGAATTACACTAATACTTATCTATATTTATTAAGTAAAAAAGGTGGATATCTAGATAATATTGGAATGATAAGAAAATTAGAAAATAATGATTTAAATTTTTCAATTACTCAGCAAATATATAGAATTTCTTCTCTTGATCAAATATTACCCAATAATAAAAAAGATATTTTACTAAAAATCAAAGTATTGAGGCTTCTTAAAAAAATATTTATTTTGTTTCCTCTACCTTGTTATTTTAAATTATGGGTACTCGAATTATTTTTTGGAAAATAGATAATTTATAAGTAGTATGAATAAGAGTTTTGATAAAGTATTTTTTATATATTATGATTTTAAATATTCACATATTGCAATGTGTCTTATACCCTATCAAGTTCTCGCGCTAATTTTCGCAATTTTCATTTAGTTATAATCTCTAACGCGTTTTATAGTAATGGGACTCACCTGTTTTTAGCCCTTCATGGCATGCAGGGGGTCAGGGGTTCGAGTCCGCTTGGCTCCATCAAGGTTTTTGGTAGTTATAACAATTAGTTTAACTAATAAACTATAATAATTTGTATCGAATAATAATCGATACATATATAAATACGAGTTCTTTGCGACCGCTTCTGCGACCAACTTAATTCGAAGCAATATCGCAAAAATTAGCAAAACTTTAAGGTATTAATTTATTGCAAGGTTTGTTTACTCCAGTATATCTATAGTTTTTAACATAATTTTTTATATCAATATCTACATCTTCTGTGTTAATCATATAACGTTTTGTAATTCCAATATATTTACCAGCTTCAATCTCGCTAATAACTCCATCGGTTTCCAAAATACAATAAACTATCATTTGACCTAGGAAGAATCCTTTATCCATTCCTTTTTCATTAATATGAGCCTCCAAAGGATTAGTAAAGAAAATCAAATTACATGAAAAAAGTGCTAATAAAATTTTTTTCAATTAAAAAATGAATAATAACTATTTTGATCATAACTCTTTAAAATCATTTAACTAATTTAAAAATTAATAATGTTGAATTATCAATAATTTATTCAGAGGTTTTAAAGGAAAAGAAAATATATTTATTTAATATAAAATTTTAAATTATAAGAATTCTATGGATATCCGATCATAATATTTTTAGTAAATATTTTTTTTCAAGTAATTTTATTTATTTTAATTAAAAAGAGAATTTTATTTGCTACTACTCATTGTAAAATTTCAGATCAATTAAATTGTTTTAGAAAATTAAATCATCATTATATTTTATGTCCTGAGTATTTTGAAAATAATGAAAATCTTTCTAGGCTAGCTATTGTTAGCGAACTTAATATAATTTAAAAAAATTATATCTTTCAAAATTCTTTTAATTAAAGAAAGATTAGCTGGAGTTTATATTTCTTTAGTAGTCAAAAAAAGTGGATATTTAAAATAACTTATGAAAGGTAAAAAGGTTAATTTTTCTTGTATTGAAAATATTGTTATTCCAGCGAAAAAATTTGTAAAAATAATTGAGAAACCAATTTATAGCTTAGTTAATGAGCTGAATGATAAGCAGGGGTTATGCATTTCAAAACCTTAAGGCTCCTCAAATTTAACTGGTGATGGCAAAAGTTTTTACAATGAATATATGATCAATATAACTTACATCATTGCTGGTCAAAGCCTATTTTTACCATTCTGCTACCTAAAATGCTCCTAGAAGTATTTTTTACTTTATTAAATTTATTTTTGCTTTAAGTAATGTAAAAATATTTTTGCCATAAGTATTTTAGAAAATTAAAATGCGAAAAAAGTTTTTAATAAAATTAAGTTAATGATAAGGGCTTTATTACGCGAAATTCTTGCAATGAAGAATTCTAAGTTAGATCCTTCAAATTTTATATTTAATTGGAAAGATTCCAATAGTACTGAACCAATAATTAATACGCTTAGAAATTATGGAGGTGTTTGTATTAAGGGAATATTTAATGAAGAAGATATTAAAGATAGTTTTAAAATTAAATGGTTATATGAGACATATTTTTCCGACAAAACTGTTTATATTGATGTTAATAAAAAAAGATATGAAGATCTAAGTGGTCCTTTCTTGCGAGGTCAGGAAATCTCTTTTACTTCTAATAAATTAGGAAAAAAGAAATTTATTTCACCAGATAAAGGAATAGTAGATATATTTAAATCTGAATTAAATATATCACAGCTGAATATTATTAAATCTTTAAATCTTATAACTTTTCCTATTATTCAAGATGCTTTCCCAAACCTTTTTAAAAAAGGTTTTTCAAACCTCTATCTTTACAAAAATGTTTCTACTCCTAGATGTTTTCATCGTGATGGATTCCTCCCAAGATTAAAAGTTTTTTTAATTCTAAAGGGTGCTTCAAATCTAGACCAGGGTCCATACGCTTTTCATCCACTATCACATAAGAATAAATTCTTTAGATTCAAATTAACTTCAGCAACTAATAAGATTTTTGGATCTGATCTAGGATGTTCTACAAGTGATTCGACGTTTTGTTCTTATAAAAATTTGGTTCCATTTTTTACTAATGTTGGTGATGTATTGATAACTAGACAAGATTGTACACATGGAGATTTTCCTGCAAAAGTTCCACATAAAAAAGCCATGGTTGTAATTAATTATTTCTAAAATGATTTGTTATTTTTAAATTAATACTAAAATTACAATTAGTAAGGAAACATTCCTCCCCCGCGTTTTAAGAATAGAGCCATCAAGTCAATGTAACTAGAGTGTTTGCATTGTCCTACAGGCGTTATTGATATGTAAAGAGGTAAAATAGAAAAACAAGTACAAGATAAGATTTAGAAAAATTTTAGTAAATATAAATCATTAATTGGAAATATACTCGTTCAAGATATATATGAAATTTGGAATGGTTCATAATATCAAAAATTAAGAAAACAAATAGAAAGTAAAAAAATTAATGATTTTCTTCAAAATGTAATTTGGTCTCTAAAGACAAGACATTCTTATTGCATAATTAATTTTTAAAAACTTAAAATATTTTGGGTAGGAAAATTAAACCTTGATCTACCTTTTAAATCTTGAAGTTCAATGACGACCGCTAAACCTGAGATGGTTTTTTTCTGAGAGTATAATATTTTTGAAACGCTTTCTACGGTTCCTCCAGTAGCTAAAAGATCATCAACGATTGCGAAAGAATTAAAATCTTTTATAGCATTTTTTTGTATCGATAAAGAGTTCTCTCCGTATTCAAGATCATAATTAAAAGTTATTATTTCTCCAGGAAGTTTTCCTGGTTTACGAGCAAGGATTAAAGGCTCTTTTAACTTTAATGCCAATGCTGTTCCGAAAACAAATCCTCTAGCATCAACACCAATTATTGCTTCTGCATTTTTTAAAATTTTAAAACTTGACATTTCATTTATTAGATTTTCAAAAACATCCGGTTTTCTCAATAAAGGTAGAATATCTTTAAAAAAAATTCCATTTTTTGGAAAGTCTTTGTATGTTTCAACAAATTCATTAAAAACTTTTTTTTTCATGCGATTTTTTTAAAAAATCCCTGAGTACCTTTCTATTTTAAAAGATATTACTGAAATTATTAGATTAAATTAAATTTAACAAAGGATAAAATCTTATATTTAGACTCTTTATAATTTTTTAGTTAAGCAATGAGGCCAAACTTTAGTTCCCATTTTTTTCTTGTCGATAAATATAAAAGTAGGTCCACATTTAGAAACCAAAAAATAATTTAGTAAATTCATATTATTTATATTTTTTTCAATTGATCTCTTATGGCTTTCAAAAGCTATAACCTTTGGCCTGACTACATCAAAAGGGAATAAATCTAGAATTATTTGATCTAAGCCCTCAATATCTATATTTAGGAAGTCTACTTCTTTAACATTATTTTTATTTATTAAATCTTTTGGAGAGATTGAACTTAAAGATCTTTTAAAGTAAGAATATCCTAGTTGTCTCTCTATCTCTTTTGCTTTGGTCAATGATAGTGTATTAAAACAAGATAGATCATCAAAAAAATATCCAGTAGTTAATTTAGTGTTTTTGCCAATTGCTGCATTTATGTTTAGATCATTTGGTCTCAATTTATTGAATAAATTTATTGTTTTTTTTGACATGTCAACATTAATACCTCTCCAATTAAGTTTTTTGAACAAGTAATAGGTATTAGATTCTTTTAAAGGATGATGACATCCAATATCAATATAAAAACCTTTTTTATATTTAAATAAATTTTTTAATATTTTATCCTCACCAAACTCAGAAGGGAACAAACCAAATGTAAATATACTTCTAATGTAATAAAACGGTATGTAAAAAAAATTCTTTATTTTCTTTACTGAATGAACCATTTAAAAATTATTATTTAGTCGATTTTACTTCTTAAGTTAATTTAAATACTTTTTTTCTTAATAAATGATGAACTTTTTTATTAAATTGAATTATTTATATTGAGTTATAGAAATTTGATTTCAAATAAGTCTCTTCAAAATATTATGCACATATTCTCTTTTTATGATTTTTTGCTCCTCTTAAATAACTGTGTTTACCTTCATTAGATTTATTATTTTCTCATAGACTTAAATGAACATTTTTAAACTTTTTCAAAGTTTAAGGTTATTTTTAATATAGATTTAATATTAGTAAGAAATTTGAATGAAGTTTAAAAATGTAATCTTAGGTTTAGGACTAAGTGGTCTATCTTTTTACGATAAGTTAGAAAACAAAGATGATTCTTTATCTATTGAACAAAATGTAGAGTTAGGGGGATACAGTAGAACAATAAAAATTGCAAATTATAGATTCGATTATACTGGACATTTTCTTCATTTAAAATATTTTAATAATCCTTCTTCAATAGGTTCTTTAGGTAAAAATTTTGAATGTGACTGGAAAAAAGTTTGCAAAAAAAGTAAGGTTCTAATAGATGGAAGTTATTGCGAAGCGCCATACCAATATAATTTTGGAGAATTAGGGGAGAAGCATGCAAATTTAGCAATAGATTCTTTCAAGAAAAGGAATCTTATAGAAAATGATGCATCTTTAGAGAGCTTCTTTAAGTTAAATTTTGGTGACTTTATGTGTGAAAAATTTTTCATTCCCTACAACCAAAAACTTTATGGTGTTGATTTAAAACAACTTTCAAAAAAACAAATATCAAGATTTTTTCCGAAACCAAACGAATCAGTAATACTTAATCAGTTGGAAGCAAAAGATGATAACTTAACTACTTATAATTCATTGTTTTGGTATCCAATAAATGGAGGGATTGATAAACTATTACTTCATTTTGAACATCCCACTAACTTAGAATATGCGTATCCAACATCAATAGATTTATTATCTAAAACTATTTATTTATCAAATAGAAAAGAAGTAAGATTTGAAAAATTAATAACATCAATTCCACTTGATAATTTAATAAAAATTATTAAAAAAAATATAAATTTACCAGATATTTTTTTAGAGGCATCAAAGCAATATGCTGTTCATATTGGAACTAAGCAGATAATCTCTGATTTTAAAGATGTATCTTGGATATATATTCCTGACCCTAAAGTTAATATTTATAGAATAGGTAATTATTCCTCTGCTTCTGAGTTGATGAGTGGTTCAAAGAAAGGAATGTCGCTTTATATTGAAATGTCTTCAAATTCCAATGATCCAATAAATGAGGCTATTAATTACCTTACTAGTAAATTTTCAATGCTTAAAAATGAAATAGAAGTTGTTTCTCTTAATGAGTTGGATCCTGGATATGTCCATTTTAAGAAGAATCAATCGAGTGAATTAAATAATTTAAAAAATATTTTAAAAAATTACTCTGTTTTTACAATTGGTAGATACGGTAATTGGGATTATGTAAGTATGGAAGATTGTATTTTAGAAGCTCAAAAATTAGCGGAAGATTTTTAAATGTCTTATTTTTTTATTCTTATTTCTTTTATTATTCCTTTTTTATCATTATTAATTGCGAAAAGGTTATTTTTACTAGATCATCCAAATTTTAAAATTAAATTTCAAAAAAAACCTATACCGTATATTGGAGGTTTATCTGCAATTTTAATATCAGGTCTTTTTTTTCTTTCAAATGGATTTGATTTTAATGTGCTTTTAATATCTTTCATAACAACTCTTGGAATAATTGATGATAAATTTGAACTTAATCCATTTTTTAGACTTACTGCTGAATTCATTCTCTCTTTTTTATTAGTAATTAGTATTATTCCCAATCTCTCATTAATTTTGATTCTCTTTTTAACTTTTCTTGGTGCTACATTAATAAATGCTTTTAATTTTATTGATATTAAAGATGGGTTAGTAACTAGTTATGGTTTTATTATTCTTATATATTTGCTTAACTTACCCTCTGATTATGAATCTTTCATAAATTTTATTGTTTATTTTTTATGTTCTTTATTGTCAATATATTGGCTAAATGCGCAACCTGCAAAAGCATACCAAGGAGATGGGGGATCTTATTCAATTGCAGCAGTCTCATTCACGGGCATTTTGTATGGTTTATCTGGTATTGGAGAATCCCTCAATAGTACTTTATTACCTCCTTCAGAATTCGATGTTGCGATCCCTTACAATTCAAACTTTATTATTTTAATTACTTTACTAATAACTTTTTTCCCTGCTTTTTATGAAATATTATTTACTGTCTATCAAAGGATAAGAAAAAATAAAAGTCCTTTTAAGGCTAGTAATGATCATATTGCAATTAGACTTTCTAGTCTCCAATACTCTACTTATAAAATTTCGGTTATTTTTATGTTTTTGCCTTTCCTATCAATTTTTTTATTAATAATTAATTTAGGAAAAATAAACTTGATTAGTATTTATTTATTATTTTCATTCTTGTTGGTTTTCTGTTATAAATTCTTGAGAAGACTTTAAAATTTTTTATCTTTTATAAGTTTAAATAAATTCTCTGCAAAATTAAAATCTTCTTCGTTATCAATATCTTGACATCTCAATCTAGGCACTTTGTAACCGCTTATTAATTCAGGATCGTTTTTTTCTATTTTGGTTAAGTCAAATTGATAACAAATTCCAGCGTCGTGAAAAAATTCTGGTAAATCTTGACTTCTCTTATTTCGGTATTCTTCCCAGGCATAGGTTATTAACCCATTATCGCTTAATTTAAACGATCTCATTATTGGGTGAGCATAACTTGTTATTGTCATAGCCATTTGTACATTTGTATTTTTTAGCAAATTATCTACCCCAATTAATATTTCTTTTGTAACGAATGGTGCAGTTGGGTATAGATAACAGAGAGTATCGGCATTTATATTATTTCTTTTCATCCAGCTTATAAAATGATTCCTAACATCTTTATCATTTGCAAAATCATCTGAAATATCTTTCGGTCTCAAAAAGGGAACCTTTGCTCCATACTTATTTGCTACTTTTTCAATATCATGACTATCAGTAGAAACATATACATCATCAAACAAGTCTGAGTTCAAAGCTTCCTCAATTGACCATGCTATTAAGGGTTTGCCATGAAAAATTTTTATGTTTTTATTGGGTATTCTTTTAGACCCGCTTCGAGCAGGTATAAGACATATTCTTTTATTCATAATAAAGATTTTAAAACATAAAAAAATCTCAGATATATTTTATTGCGAACTTCTTATATATGTCTACAAATTTTTTTTCAGTAACTTCTGGTGACCATATTTTCTCTGCATATGATTTTGCAGACTCGCCTAACTTCTGCCTATATTCATGATTCTCTCTTAGATTCAAGATGGCATGTTTATAATCTTCTTTACTATTATCAACATAATGTACTAATTTTTTATTTAATTCTGGTACTGGTAATCCAATCCTATTGTTTATGATAATAGGCATTCCTGTTAGGAGAGCTTCAAGAATTGATTTAGAAATTTCCCAATATTCTGTATGCACAACGAATAGATCATATTTCTTCAAACTTCTACAAAGAGCATCATTACTCATACTCGGTATAAATTTTACTTTATTTTTTACTCCTAGTTCTATACTTTTATTTTTCAAATATTTGTGATAATTCCCATTGCCTATAAGGGTTAAATGTACATTATTTATTTCTGATAAACTCTTTAAAATTTTTATAGGATTTTTATGTTCAAATTGTCTACCAACAGAAATCAATTTAAGTGTTTTTTTGATTTTATAGTTTTCTTTCTTTTGAATATTATCTGGATTTATAACGTTATATAAAACTTTGTATTTTTCTAAGTTTAATCTTTTTAGATATGGAACTATAGGTTTATAAACAGGCATAATTAAATCGGCATTTTTTAAGCCATATATTTCAATTTTTTCATTAAGTGAATATAGAATTTTTTCTTTTAAAGAGCTAGCTCTTTTTCTTTGATCTTCATCATAATTAGTATGTAGACTAATTAGGTAAGGAATATTTAACTTTTTTTTAATTTCTGCTGCGGCGAAACTATTTAAAGATGCCCCATGACATCTTATAAGATTTGGTTTATATTTTTTTGCAAGTTTTATAAATGATCTTGACCATATTTTCAGCAAATACTCCCTGTAAAACAGACTAAGGAAAAATAATCTTTTACCAGAATGTACATTATGGATATACAATTTTGCAGAACCAACTGTTTTTTGTATGACCTCTAAATTAGGGGTATCACTATTAGTTAGAATTAAATGTACATTCTCAAATAAATCCCCAGGATTATAGTATCTTTTTGTTATTTCTCCTTTTTCAATTAATTCTGATAATTTATCTGGGACTATAACAAATAAAGTATTAAAATTCATTGTTGTACTATTTATTTTTCTTTATTTAAATTATAGAAAAAAATATAAAATTTTAACTATCTTTAAATAACATATAAAAATAATTAGTTGTAAAAAAAAAATGAAATCTAATAATAATATTTTGAAATTAAAGATTGATAAATCAGCTTTCAATACGGTTGTTTGTTGTAATAGGATAAAATTAAATTATAAATTTACAAATAAAATTAAAGAAGATTATTCTCCTTGGCAAGAAATATATAGTAGTGGTACATACTTAAATTCTAATAATTTTGTAAATGAGGTACATGATAAATTAATAAAAAAAATTTTTATTAATAATAATTTTTTTATCAGGGGAGTAAATCCATTTCAATTTTCAATAGCTCATATTTATCCATATATTTTTTTCACAACACAATTAGTGGAGATTTTAAATGATATATTTAAAAATGGAATTCCAAAATGTATAGTTTTTGAAGAGTTTTTTTTAAATGAATATTCTTTTATTTGGAATAATTTAATAAAAGAATATTCAATTAAATACAAAATAAAAGTTGTTAATCTAAAAAGAATATATTATTTGTTGCCATTACGATTAATAAGGATATTAAAATTTAAATTTAAAAAATATGGTTTGGCATATTTAGTAAGAAATATAAAAATAAAATTTCAAACTTTTTTGGAAAAGAATGAATATTTTAAATTAATCAATAAATATAGAATAAAAGATAAAGAGATTATATTGTTAGTAACTTTGGGGGAAACATACTGGGATTGCAAATTATCTAAAGATATCCAGTTTTCTAAAATGATAGAAGCTATTTATAAATCTAAGAATTACAATATTGTAGTTGTTGATATTCAGAATAGTTCTTTAGAAAAACTCAAGAAAAGAAATAGAATTAGAGAGGGAAAATCCGAATTATGGATAAATTATAATATATTTTCTTCCAATAATTTTTTTATTATTGTCTTTTTTAAAAAAATCATTTCAAGATTATTTCTATTTTCTAAATTAATAAAGCAAGTAAGAAATATAATTTTTTACAAAGATATAAACATCATAAACCCAATCTTGTTTTGTATTAAATACATATTCTTTGATATCTCTTTTGAGTCAGAAGAAAACTTAATAACTTCAAATAATATATTGTCTTTTTTTAAACCTAAATATGTAATTACTACTCATGATGCTGCACCAATTCCAAGATCATTCATTATTGAAGCTAGCAGATTAAATATTGATACTATTGGAATACAACATGGAACAATTTCTAATCAACATTATGATTACAATAATAAAATAGTTAGTACTAAGCCTATTGAAGAGCCATTATCATTTGCTATTCCAAGTAAGATGCTTTTATGGGGTAAATTATGGAAAGAAATATTAATAAAAAATGGAAATTATCCGGAAACTTCTCTTATAGTTATTGGTAACTGGAGACTAAATCTTCAAGAAAAAAATGTTTTTAAGAAAAAATCGATTAATCATAAAAAGAAAATTATTATTTTTTCATCAGTTTGGCATTCTTATTCAGAAAAGTATTTTGAAGATATATTTGAAGTCTTGAATGATCTTAAAAATATAGCCCCTTTGATTAAAGTTCACCCTTCAGAAGAAAATAAAAATATTTTAAAATTAAAAAAAATTATTTTTTCACATGGTTATGATCAATCCATTTTATATAATGGCCCACTTGTCGAATTATTAGAAAATAGCGATATCGTAATTTCAGAATATTCTACTGTTTTACTAGAGTCGGTTTTATATAAAATACCTATTATTTTGTTTAATCCTAATTTTTTTAAAAATTATCCAAAATATTTTGAAAGTTATAATGTTTTTGAGACAGTAGGGGATAAGAAAGAATTAGAAGTTAAAATTAAAACCAAATTATCTAAGATTGAAGATCTGAATTTAATAAAAAATAGAAAATTATTTATCGAGGATATTTTTTATAGTTTAGATAAAAAACAAATTGAGAGATTTCTAGATTTAATTGATTAAATTAATAATATTTAAGAAATTTACTTTATAAATTTAAAAATATTTAAGCAAAATTTAAAGGAAAGTTTAATTCTTTTCTAAATAGCTTAAAAAATCCTATATCAATTAAAAAGTATTCTAGGGATTATGAAAGTAATTTAATAATCTTGACAAATAACTTTAGAAAACTTAAATTTTAATTTTTAGTAAACCCAAAAGTGAAAAAAATAATAATTATAGATTATGGTTTAGGGAATATATCTTCTGTCAAAAATACACTTAATTTTCTTGGTCTTCAGTTCGAGATTTTGTCAAATAATACATCAAAAATAAATTTAAAAAATATTAGAGGTTTTATATTGCCCGGGGTAGGATCATTCCCTGAGGGGATGCAAAATATAAAGGAAAGAAAGTTTGATTTACTTTTAAAGGAATTAGTAAAAAGAAAAATTCCTGGAATGGGGATTTGCTTAGGGATGCAAATTTTTTCAGAGTGGAGTAACGAAGGAGGTAAAAAGACAAGTGGGCTTGGGTTCTTCAATGCTGGAGTTGTCAAAATGGATAATAAATATGATAAAGTCCCGCATATTGGTTGGACATTAACAAAACAAATAAATGAGATAAAATTAGATTTAAATTTTAATTGTGATTTTTATTATGTCCACTCATATTCAGTTGTAACTGATGATAAAAATCTAGTAATTGCCACTTTTAATCATGGTAATATTAATTATTCTGCAGCGGTATTTAAGGATAATTTATTGGGGGTACAATTTCACCCGGAAAAATCTCAGGAAAATGGTTTAATATTAATCAACAATTTTTTTAAATCTTTTAAATAAGAATATGAATTATAAAAGATTAATACCTGTAATACTTATAAAAGATGGTCTTCTAGTAAGAAGTCAAGTTTTTAAATATCATCAGGCTATAGGAGATCCTATACCTACTATTAAAAGACTCAGTGATTGGAGTGTTGATGAAATAGTATTTATAAATATTGGGCTAAATTCTTCAAATTTGGATTCACGAAGAGATGATAAATGGCATAATATTGGTCAAGTAAGTTTCAAAAAACTAGTTGAGGAATCAGCAAAGTTTTGCTTTGCCCCATTAACCGTAGGGGGTGGAATATCTACTTTAGTTGATTTCTCGGATTTATTTAAAGCTGGAGCAGATAAATGCCTTATAAATACAGCAATTTTTAAAAATCCCAATTTAGTAAAAGAAGCTGTTAAAAAATTCGGTTCACAAGCAATAGTAGCTTCTTTAGACGTTAAGAAAGATGGAAAAAAATTAAAAGTTTTTACAAATAAAGGTAATGAAAATACAGGATTTTTCTTAGATGAAGCAATAAAAATTGCAGTTGATTTAGGTATAGGTGAAATAATTTTAAGTTCTATTGATAATGATGGTTCGGGTAAGGGATATGATACTTTGCTACTAGAAAATCTTCCAAATAATATTGAAGTTCCAATTATTATTAATAGTGGGGCTAAAGAAATAGAACATTTTTCATCTGCTTTGAAAAACAAAAAAATAGATGCCGCCGCTGCTGCTAATATTTTTTATTTTAGCGAACTTTCTTATCCAATAATAAAAAGGAAGTTGATAACCCTTGGCAATAATTTAAGAAATTTTGATTTAAGTTCAAATATATTACAAAGAGAACCAGTTCATGATTCTAATAAAAGAAATAAGCTATTAGCAAAGGCTAATCCAAATTCATTTTTTTCTCCTGAAAAATATAATGGATCTCAAAGGAAATCAACAATCTATTGTAAAAAATGTCTTTATCCAAGCTTTAGTGCAACCCCAATGGAGTTTGATGGTAATGGCATCTGCATGGGTTGCATTAGTAGTGATATTAAATTAAATATTTCTGGAGAAGAATTTGATTATAGGAAAAAAAAACTACTCGATATCATTTATGAAACCAAAAATGAATCAAATGATTATGATTGTATAATACCTGTGAGTGGTGGAAAAGATTCATATTATCAAACTCATTATGTTACCAAAATTTTAGGCCTCAGACCATTATTAGTTACATATAACGGAAATAATTTTAGTGATGTTGGTATGGATAATTTAATGCGCATGAAAGAAGTATTTAATTGTGATCATATTATTTTTCAACCCTCAGTTGGCATTCTAAAAAAACTAAATAAATTAGCTTTCATAGCCATGGGAGATATGAATTGGCACAATCACGTAGGAATTGCAACTATTCCCTCAAGACTTGCTGTTCAATTTAAAATACCACTCATTTTTCAAGGTGAACATGGATATACCGATTTGTGTGGCCAGTTTTCTATGGATGATTATCCCGAATATAATTATAGAGAAATCTTAGAACATGATTCACGTGGATTCAATTGGTCATTTTTTGATGGTCTTGAAGGTATAAATTCACAAGATTTGACACCTTGGAAATATCCATCTGATCAAGAATTATTGGAACTGAATTTGAGAATTATTTTTTTAGGACATTATATTCCTTGGGAAGCTAATGAACATTTAGAAATGATGATTGAAAAATATCATTTTCAAGTTTCTGACGAACCTTTTGATAGAACTTATAGAAGAGGATCGAATCTTGATGATATTCATGAAAATGGAGTTCATGATTATATGAAATTCATCAAGTTTGGGTATGGAAGATGCACCGATCATGCAAGTAAAGATATACGAGCTAGTAAATTTGATAGACGAAAAGGTATTGAATTAGTAAAGAAAATGGACCATATCAAGTCAAGGGATCTAAAGAGATGGCTAAGTTATGTTGATATGACTGAAAAAGACTTTGATAGAATCGCAGACCATTTTAGAGATCCAAGAGTATGGGAATGGGATAAAGAAAAAGGATGGATTAAAGATGATTTAAAGTGAAATAAACAATTTTCTAATTATGTTTTTTTAAAAAATTATGTTTTAATTAACTAATATTCGCAAATAAAAATAGATGATAATCACCAAAACAAATAAGGAGTTTAAGGAATATCTCAAAAAAAATTATGATATTTTTATTTTTGGCGCTGGTAATATTGCTTTTAAAACTTTTGAAAAATATAATTTTATTCCAAATTTGGTTTTAGATAATAATCCAGATATTTCAAATACAAAAGAGTATGGAATACTTATTAAAAGTCCACAAGAAATGGATATAAATCTTTTAAAAAATGCGATTATTATAATATGCAGTACATCAATTCAAGAAATAAATTTACAACTAATTTCTCTAGGAATAAATGAAAGTCAAATTATTTTATCCCCATTACTAAACCAAGTATATTTAATAAATCAATTTGAAAATAAAGAAATAGACTTTATTTTATCCTCTGGACTTCAAAATAGACATCCAACTGAGATCAAGGGAGGTGGACTTTATAGGATTAAAGGTGATTTGGATAATTATAAAATCACTAAAATAATTGAAGGCCCAACTCATGGAATTTGTGAAATTAATAAAAAATTTTTTGTAGTTACAGAAGATTTAGGAATTTGTGTTTTGAATGAAGAATTAGTTGTCACAAAAAAAAAGGAAATTAAAAAAGGATTAAGACCTCATGGTATTTCATATTCCCGTAATGAAAATGTTTATGTTTTGGCTTGTTCTTATGGAGATTGTGTTTTTATCTTGAATTCTGACTTAGAAGAAATAGGTAAAGTAATGTTGTCAGATTTATTTGAAAAATTTGAAGAATCACCACAGCATCACTGTAATGATATATTTTGTGAAAATGGTTTAGCTTATGTAAGTGCATTCTCAGTGAAAGGCCATTGGAAGCAAGGAATATTTGATGGAGGAGTAATAATTATTGATATCGCAAGTCGAAAAGTTATTGATAGAGTTCATTTGGATTGTTTGATGCCTCACAATATTTGCTCTTATGAAGATGAACTTTTAATACTGGACTCATTGAATGGAAGGATACTAGGAAATGGGTTCCAAACTATTGGACAATTCAATGGTTTCACTAGAGGCTTTTCAACTACAAATTCAGGTGTTTTTTTAATAGGACAAAGTAAAAATAGAAACTTTTCTAGACTACAAGGTAAAGCTGGCAATATCTCACTAGACAATAGTGTTTTAGTTTTTGATCCTTCTTTAAAAATTTCTAGAACTATTTTAATGCCTAACGGATTATCAGAAATTCATGCAATTCATAGTTTAATTTAGATAAAGTTTATTTTAGAAAAAAAAATTAACTCATTATTTCTACTTGTATTTATACCTTCTCATATTAAATTTTTCTTGCCTAAGAAATTCAGCTACTTCTCTTGGAGTTAAAGAGCTAAAATGATAGCAAGCTCCTGCGGCAAATGCTTCTACAATGTTTTCTTTTGCAAGTTCTAAAAAGTCTTTTTGATGTCCTGCTCCGCCATTGGCGATTAAAGGCATTGTTATAAATTTTCTTGCATATTTATATAGTTCTATATCATATCCATTTCTTTTACCCTCATTATTAACACTAGTTAAAATCACCTCACCCACTCCAATACTTTCTGCAAATAACAATGTCTCATGTAATGGAATATCAGTTAAATCATTTTTATGGTGATTGTAAATAAAATATCCCTTTTCAGTTTTTTTAACATCAATACTTGCCAAAACACTCTGAGCACCATGCTTGTCAATGATTTCTTTTATTAAGCTTTGTTTTTTCCAAATAGAGGTATTCAGAATAACTTTATCTGCGCCTAATTTTATTAAATGGGAAGCTTGGTTTAAATTCCTTACACCTCCACCAATAGACAAGGGCATAGTAGAGAAAGAAGAAATTTGTTTAACCCAATCAAATCTTTTTAAATTTTCATCCTCATAAATAGATATATTAGTAACATCTATAATAGCTAGCTCATCAATATCTCTAGTTTGGAAAACTTTTATAAGTGGAATAATAGGACCTATAGTTCTTGACTTTGAAAAACTTATTCCTTTTACGGCCATTGGTCCTTTTTTTAAAATCATGGGGATGATTCTTAGCTTTATCATAAAAATTATTTAAAAAAGTTTTTCCAAAATGCAACTCCTCCAAAGGAACTTTTTTCTGGATGAAACTGACACCCATATATATTTTTACTTCTAAATGTACTTATGAATTTGTTACTACCATGTTCTGTAACAGCATATTCATCAAACTGTTCAGTAGTAAAATCTTTTTGAAATTTTAATGCATATGAATGACAGAAATATAAATCTAAATCATTAAATCTTTTTTCAAGAAAATGATTACTTTTTAACACTTTTAATTCATTCCAACCAACATGTGGAATCCTATGAGAATTTGTTTGGATAAGTTTATTAATTGTGCCTTTTAAAAGCCCAAGTCCCTCAAATGAAATTTCAGATTCTTCGCTATTTTCAAATAAAATTTGAAAACCTAAACATATCCCCATAATTTTTTTGTCTTTGTGGCTTAGAAAGTTTTTAATTGATTTGTCCCAACCAAAATTTAATAATAATTTTGAAGCTGATTTATAATTGCCTACTCCTGGTAAGATTGCATATTTAAAATTACTTAATTCACTTGGATCATCACATACAAAAGATTTGCACTTACAATTATCTAGACTGTTTTTTAATGAAAAAAAACTACCTATTCCATAATCAATAATACAAATCCCTTCATTCATAAATATTTAAGAATTCTTCAGAAAGTTGGGGTGTTCCATCTTTAAGCTTTTGGAATTCACCATCTATTCCAAATGAAAAGATTTCAGGATTAGTATGCATATCTGCAATCTTAATAAATTCGTCTTTATTCAGATCTAAAGGCGAAATAATATCTTCTAAACTTTTTCCTAGATGGAAACTTGGAAAACATTCTCTTTCATTTCTTTTAAGCAAATCTAAAGCAGTATTTCTATCTATTATTTCTCTTCTTATCAAAGTCGAGAGGATATCAGTTGCTCTGCTAAATCCAAATTTTAAATATTTAAAATAATCATGAATTCCATTTTGATGATTATCAAGATTCTCATAATCAACGATTGATCCTTCTACAGATTTGCCATAAGTTTTTAATCCATAAGCTTGAGATAAAATAGCATTGTTTAGTCCATTCCAGGGGATAAATGAGCCCAAAAATATACTCGTAATTTTCGCTTTATTCAGCTCTTCTAAAGTTGGATAAATATATGGGAATAGATCCTTTTTTTTAATATTTAATAATAATGGTAAATCATTAACTCTTAGTCCATTTAAACCTCCGTATTCCTCTAGCCAATCTCGATCAAGAATATTTTTTTTGGCAGCTTTTTCAGTTCCAGCACCATATTCATCTTGTGAATTTTCTCCCCATATTATTAAACTTATTCCAAATTTTACCGCTACCTTTACAGGTAAGGTGAACATTGCCACATGTTCAGGCCAAGATATATCACCAACTTGTTCAAGACCAAATCTATTCAATTTGTTTCTAATATCCTTTTTAGGACTAAATTGAATATGATCAAAACCGAGATTTTTTAAATTATTTATATTTTCATTTCCCAAAGGCGATAAGTCGCATGTTGTTGAAGATACTAGTAGAGGATTTAACCCTAATTTTCTTGCATATAAAGCTTGGAAAGTACTATCTTTTCCACCACTAACTGGAATGACACAATCCCAATTACTTTCTGATTTATGATTTTCTACAATTTTTGATAACTCTTTTTCTTTTTTATTCCAGTCAACGAATTTTCTTTTTTCAAATCTAAAACATGCAGAGCAAATCCCATTTTCATTAAATGTTAAATCAGGTTTTGTGCTAGGTAAAATGCACCTTTTACAAAGTTTGAAAGTCATTACTTTTCTAATAAAAACCAAGTTATGTCATCTTGAGGAGAGATGGGATCCTGCTTGTAGAAGAAGCCATAGTCTTTTAATTTAAGTTCTGGAAATTTTGCGAGCATTTCTCCTGCAAAATCTCTTTTAAATAATTTGTTTCTATTACCTCTATACTCAACTTCTATTGGAAAAGGATTGTAATACTCCGCCAATAAAATATATTTGTTTGATGTTTCGAACAACATTTGATATGCTTTTTCTAACAATGAAGGATTGAGGTGTATTAGCACACCTTTTGTGAAAGTTAAATCAAAACTTTCTTTTTCTAGTTTTACATCGAATATTGATTTGTGAATAGCTTTATCTATTGAACTATTTTTTAAGAGCCTTTCATAAGCTTTTTTATTAATTTCAACTCCGCAGGTTTTGCATTTAGGAAATAATTTTTTTATTACTTCTAAATTTAATCCAATATTAGCCCCAAATTCACAAACAGAATTAAGCTCAGTATCAGTTTCTGATAATATTTTTGAAAAGAAAAAGAAATTTGAACTTAGTAATTTTAAAGAGTCATTTCTTTTAATATAAATATCACCAAATTCTCCTTCCCAAAAAGTTTCTTGATCTTTTAGATTATTCTTTGTTAAATCATCCATTGAAAGTTAATTAAATAAATTAGGTTTAAAAAATATTTCACCATTAATATATAAGAGCTATTTCATTTAAATTAATAAATTAATGTACTAATTCCCATTTTACAGGATCACCTCTTGAAATATTTCTTTTTACACTTTTTCCGATAATGAAATCTTCATATTTTGGAGGTATACCAAAACCTGGTCTTATTCTTTTAATATCATCTTTTTTTATTATTGATCCCTTTTTCAGGTCCTTAACAAAATATAAGGACCTTCTAAAGACTTTATTTTGTTTTTCTATATCAGGTCTTTTTTCACCTTCTTTCCCAAGAGCTATCCAGATTTCATTAACTTCTTTTTTAAGAAGATTTAAATCATTAGGCTCTATAGAAAATTCACTGTCGGGCCCTTTTTGAGTACGATCCAAAATAAAGTGTTTTTCTATTGCCGATGCTCCTAATGCTATAGCTGCGATTGCGGCATTATTTCCAATTGTATGATCTGAGAGACCAACTTCTAATTGATATTTATCCTTTAAGAATGAAATTGTCTTTAATCTTGCTTTTTCAATTGGAGTTGGATAAGCACTGATGCAATGAAAAATAAGTATCTCATTGCATCCATAATCTTTTGCATTATTTATAGCCTCAGTTATTTCTTCTGGAGATGCCATGCCAGTAGAAATAAGCATTGGTTTTCTTTTACTTGCTATGTACCTTATCAAAGGAATATCACATATTTCAAAAGAAGCTATTTTATATGCAGGAGTATTTAGTGATTCAAGAAGGTCAACAGCGCTTTCATCGAATGGTGAAGAAAATATAGTTATTCCAATTTCTTTTGCATAAGAAAAGAGATCTTTATGCCATTCAAATGGAGTATGTGCTTCTTTATATAATTCAAAAAGTGTGTATCCTTTCCAAAGGCCATTTTTAATTAAGAAATCATCTTTATTACAATTTATGGTCATTGTATTTTCATTATAAGTTTGGAGTTTTATTGCATCAGCACCAAATTCTTTCGCAGCTTTTATAGTTTTCTTGGCTATTTCAATTGATCCATTATGATTTCCTGAAAGTTCAGCTATTATGTACGGAGATTTGTTTTCAGATATAATCCTATCGTTAATTTTTAACATGTTATTCTATTCCGACTTAAAACTTTTTAAATTTTTAAAAATAAGAATAAATATATCATAAATTTTTTCTTAATTTTTAAAAATATACGTTCTTTGAATCTCTTTCATAAAATGTCTGTTAATAGCATTAATTAAATTTATATTATCTTTGGTGGTATTCACCATAAAAAATCTATTTCTAATAGACTTTATTTCATTAAGTGGTTCAAAATTTTTAAAAATATATTTAAGAATTTCAAAATATATATCAGAATTGTTAGAAGGTAAATTTATACCTATATAATTTTCATTCGAAATATATACTGAACCAGAGACTAAGTTTTTGATATAAATTAGAAACCATTTTCGATAAGGATTATTTTGTACAAATTCTTTATGCTCATCGTAAGTAGGTAATTTAACATGACTTATATTGAACTTTTTATTTTTCAAAAGTTTATAAAGATGTTCAATATGTGAAGAGTTTTTAATATCAATTTCAACGAAATTCATGTTTTTTAAAAATTCTTTAATAATAAAATATTATCAATAGTTAGATTGAACTTTGATTTTTTGTATTTACGTTAAACATAATAAATTCATTGATATTCGTTTCCCATCCATTTTTTAAGGTCTTTATAATTGTTTCTGAATCTTTAATGCTGTGATAAGTACCTTGTTCTGCTTGTGGCCATCCTAGGCATATTTTTTTTCTTATATAAATCCAATTCAGAGCAAACAATCTTTCTATCTCTTGAGTTAAAAATAAATATGAAGACTTGAATGTATGATAATTCCTATCAATTTTTACTTCTTTCTGAAATAGTATATTTCCTGTATCAAGGTCATCATCTATTAAATGAATAGTAACTCCAGATAGAGTATCATCTATATGACTCCATAAGTTTGGATATGCACCTTTGTTAAAGGGCAAATAACTTAAATGCAAATTGATAGCATTGTAATTAACTTTTTTTAATAAAGAACTATTTAGTTTGTATCTATAACCATAAGAAACAATAAATTCAATATTATTTTTAGTTATGAAACTTTCATCAATAGGATGTTCATGGGAAATAACTTCATCACCTGATTCTATGATTAAATTTTTTAATTTTTCTGGATATGGAGATAATAATAAAACTTTCATGAATAAAGATGATTATTTTTTTACTTTAAACTTGCTCTTTCCATAGCATAAATAAGTGACTCTTTAACTCTATTAGCTTCTTCAAAAGTTATTTCTGAAAAAAGTGGTATTGAAAAATTATTATAGGAATAAATTTCTGCTTTAGGAAATTGGCCTTCTTTAAAACCTAAGGACTTATAGTAAGGATTAAGATGAATCGGATTATAATGAAGCTGAACTCCAATTTTTTGGGATCTCATTTCATTAAAAATAATTTTATATTTTTTTGGAGTTAATTTTTCTTTGAATGAAACTATTGCTAGGTGTAATGAAGAATAAGTATTATCAGGAATAGGATTTAATTTTATAGGTAATTCTGAGAAGATATCCAAGTAATAATTATAAATTGTATTTCTTTTTTGAACAAAACTATCTAATTTCTTTAATTGACTGATGCCAAGAGAGGCTTGTATATCTGTCATTCTATAGTTAAACCCAAGTCTATGCTGTTCGTAGTACCAAGGACCATGATCCTTATAATATAATCTATTTTTATCTTTAACTATTCCGTGCGATCTGAAATCTTTTATTTTTTTATCTAATAACTCATCATTTGTAGTAATTAATCCGCCTTCACCAGTTGTTATTATTTTTACGGGATGGAAACTGAAAGTACATATTTTGCTAAATCTACAATTTCCAATAGGATTATCTTTATATTTACCACCTAGCGCGTGACTAGCATCTTCAATAATTTCAAATTTATATTCCAATGATAATTTGTAAATTCCCTCCATATCACATGCTGTACCAGCCAAATGAACAACTATTAGTAATTTGGGTAATTTATTATTTTTTCTTGCTTTTCTTAGTTTTCTTTCAAGTTCGATTGTAGAAATCCTACCTGTATTCTTATCTATATCTACAAAGTCAATATCAGCTCCACAATATAATGCACAATTTGCCGATGCTACAAATGATATTGGAGATGTCCAAACAATATCACCCTTTTTTGTCCCTAAAGCTAAACAAGCCAAGTGAAGTGCACTTGTGCCACTATTCACAGCTGTAGAGTATTTAGCAGAGACTTTTTTAGAGATTTCATTTTCAAATATTTCTATCTCAGGCCCCTGTGTAATAAATTCAGATTTAAGTGTTTTAATTACACTTGCAATATCATCTTCATCAATAAGTTGTCTACCGTAGGGTATGAAGTAATCATTTCTTTTCATTATTTTATAGTTTTTAGATTGGCTTAAAATTCTTATCTATATTTTCAATAATAAGTTTTCTAATCTCATCTATCTTAAGAAAATTATTATTATTTCCAGAATTATAAGAAAATCCCTCCTTTACTTTTTTTGGGTAAATCCCTTTTTTGTTGAATTTTTCAATAATATTGCTTGATGTAGGCAAAACACAATAATATTTCCCAAAATCGTGAGTATTAAGGCTATCTGAGATTGTTATCATTTCTTCATGAATTTTTTCTCCTGATCTTACGCCGATAAATTTTTTCTCACAACTTGGACCAATTGCGTTTGCTAAATCTAGTATTTTATAACTTGGTATTTTAGGTACAAAAATTTCACCTCCAACTGCATTTTTAATTACCCAATTGACCATTTCTACGCCCTCCCTAAGAGTAATATTAAATCTAGTCATTCTTGCATCAGTTATTGGTAATACATTGGTTTTTGCTTTTTTAAGAAAAAAAGGTACTACGGACCCTCTTGACCCTAGTACATTTCCATATCTAACCATTGAAAAGGTAATATCTCTAGAACCCTTTATATTATTTGCAGCTGTAAAAAGTTTGTCTGAGCATAATTTTGTTGCTCCATATAAATTTATAGGCGCAGCAGCTTTGTCTGTACTTAATGCAATTACTTTTTTGACATCAGAATCCAAACAAGCATTAATTAAATTTTCTGCACCTAGAACATTTGTTTTAACAAATTCAATTGGGTTATACTCTGCTAAAGGTACATGCTTTAATGCAGATGCATGTATAACAGTATCAATTTTCTCTAGGGCTCTCTGAATTCTATATCTATCTCTTATATCTCCTAAAAAGAATCTTAATTGGGGATATTTACTTTCTGGAAATCTTTGCCGCATTTCCCATTGTTTTAGTTCATCTCTACTAAAAATTACAACGCGTTCTATATCTTTAAAATTATTAAAAATATAATTCACAAAAGCATTACCAAAACTACCTGTACCGCCAGTTATTAAAATTTTCTTCATATATTTTTGTTGATATTAGATTTATTGTTTTAAAAATTATCTTATATAAAACATTAACTTAAAAATCAAATTTTTTCTAAATTGATTTATATTTATTACATATAAATGAACTTTTAACATATAGTTAACAATAATAAATTAAATATAAATGAAAGAAAAAAATTGTTTTGTTTGCCCTATTGAAAAAACTTACTTAGAACAATTTTGGATTAAAGAAGAGGAAGGTATTGGTTTTTATATAAATAGATCTAGTAATTACATTTATCCCGTAATAAATATTTTGTAATTGTTGATCTTCTAAGAATTTTGAAATCGCCTCTTTAATTTCCGAAGATTTTATAATTTCTAAAAAAATTTTGCTTTTAAGATGTGGATTAATTAAATGTTTAGCTCTCCCATCAGAAGATCTTCATGTTTTTTGTTCCGAATCAGTATTTATAAACAATCTATCTATAGAAATTGCTGCTCTTTGACAAATATCTTGCAGTTTCAAAGATGGTTTTTTGAAATGAAAATATCCTTGTTTGAAATAAAAATCTTTTTCTTTATTCAGAGAATCCATTTTTAAAGATTTTCTCTTTATTTATGTTATTAAAATAATTTTATTTAAATATTTATATTTAAAAAATTTTTAACAAAATATTTTAATATTTATATTAATACTTAATTAATTATTTAAGTGCAGGAAATTAAAAAAATAGTAATTGTATGCGGAGCAAGACCAAACTTTATCAAAGTTGCACCTCTTTTGAGGGCTTTAAAAAAATATCCTGAAAAATTTTCAAGTGTACTTATTCATACTGGGCAGCATTCCGATGAGAATATGAATAAAGTTTTCTTCGATCAGCTATCTATCCCAAGCCCTGATTATTGGCTAAATGTAAATGGAGGTTCTCACTCTAAACAAACAGGCAAAATAATGATTGAGTTTGAAAAAGTAATTTTAAATATCAAACCGGATTTGGTTTTAGTAGTTGGAGATGTTAACTCAACAATGGCTTGTTCAATTACTACCAAAAAGTGTGGTTTTTTGTTGGCACATATAGAAGCTGGTCTTAGAAGCAGAGATTTGTCAATGCCTGAAGAAATTAATAGAATAATTACTGATAGTATCTCAGATTATTTTTTTGTAACTGAAGAATCTGGCGTACAAAATCTTTTAAGAGAAGGTAAATCTAAAGATAAAATTTTTTATGTAGGAAATATTATGATAGATAGCTTAAAAAATGAAGAGAAAAATATTTTAAATGGGGCTTTTATTAAAGAGGATATTCAAAAACTTTCCCATAAAATTTCTAATTATGCCCTTACTACAATTCATAGGCCTTCAAATGTAGATACAAAAGAGAAATTTTGGAAAGTTTTAGATTGTTTAATTAAGGCATCAAAAAAGATTGAAATTATATGGCCTTTACATCCACGAACAAAGAAGCAGCTCCAAAAATATGATATTGATTTACCTCAATCCATCCATTTGCTTGATGCTTTACCCTATAGAGAAGTCATTTATTTGATGATCAATTCTAAATTAGTAATTACAGATAGCGGAGGAATACAAGAAGAAACTACTGCTTTAACTAAACCATGTTTTACGATGAGAGAAAATACTGAGAGGCCAATAACAGTTTTAGAAGGTTCAAATAAATTAGTAGGGAATAATTACAAAAAGTTATTAAAAGAAATAGATATGATTTTATATCAAAAAGAAAATTCTTTTAAAGTCCCATTTTTATGGGATGGAAATTCTTCTCAAAGAATTTGTAGAAAACTTCTAGAAATATTAAATAAAAAAAATTAATTTAGTTTATTTTATTGCCAAAAGAGATTCTTTCCAACTAAAAAAATAAACATATAAACCTTGCATTGATATCAATAAGACTATTATCTGCCTGGGTAATTTACTTAAGTAATTTGTTGATATAAAAATTAACGGTAAACATGCCTCAAATACTCGCATTGAAAAAGGAAGAAAATAATAAGAGGCTAGATAGAAAATAATTATACTTATTGAAAATATATATATTTGGTTTTGATTTAAATCTTTTTCATCTTTCAATACAAACATTATTAATATAAATAACCATAAAACAAAACTTAATCCAGATACTGCATAATCTTCAACACTTTCTAAATATATACCAACTTGTCGAGCGGGAATTAACGATGCTATAGAAAAAAATGAAAGAGTAAAAATTGAATAGGATCCTGCAAATATAAGTGTTTTATTATATAAATTTGATTTTACTCGAATTAAAAATTGACTAAAAAAATAAAAAAATGATATTAAAAAATAACCAGTATGTATAGTTGATGCTATAAAAAAACCAATTCGTCTTTTTACCTTATTTACAAGATTGAAGCTTATTAGAAAAATTGCCATAGCAAATGACTGCCTGATATCTGTGATTAAAGATAAAATTAAAATAGGATTTACAAGAAATAGAATGCTAAAGAAAAAATTACTATTTTTATTCCTTAGGATAATGTTAGATGTTATAAAAGATGATATGAAAATTAATAATCTCAGTCCAGTATAAGGATTTAAAAATAAACCTAATAAATAACAAATGATGAAGAACAATGCATCATTTACTAACGTAAAAAATAAACTTTCAGTTTCTAAATTATGTATGAAGTAAGAGTTTAGTCCTTCAAAAAATGCAAGATATCTTGGCCTTATTAAAATCTCAGAATCCTGATATCCTAAAATATTTGTTAAAAATGTGATAATTAAAGAATAAGAAGTACAAATTAAAAAGTATTTGGAATTTCTTAAATCAATTTTAGTTCTCATTTATGCAGTTTATACATTGGAAATTTTAAGTAGTATTCTTTAGCTTAAGTTAACATATAAATTCATTTACAAAAATATTTTAAAAGACGTTTATTAGATAAATCAAATATTTTTATGGTTTATTTTTTAAATTTCTTTAAAATTATTCCTACTTAAATTTCTTGCAATAATATTTTTTTTGCATAATTTTTTTCTCGAAAAATTTATATATGAGTTACTTGATTAAATTTTAAATCATCATATCTTTTTTAAATATCTATTAATATTCTTCTGGATATTTTTAAAATCAATTATTAATATATCCCTATTAGTAAAAATTAATATTTATATTCAGATTATTAGTTTTTCTTTAACCAACATTGCATCATTAATAGGTTCCATAACAAATATTGATTATTATGTTTCCTAGAAATATGTTCATCCCATTTTTGTCTTATTAATTTGCTATTTAGGTAAGGCGTTTTTTCTAACTCATTTTTGCTTAGTAAATCTTCAGCCCATGTTTTTAATGGACCTCTTAACCAATCACCAATTGGGACACCAAAACCTTGTTTTGGCCTGTTAATAATATTATATGGCAAATATTTAGATAAGATCTTTTTTAAAATCCTTTTCTTATTATTATTCTTAATTTTCATTTCTGTGGGAAGAGACCAGGCAAATTCAATTATTCTTTTATCTAAGAAAGGTATTCTTGTCTCTAATCCAAATCTCATCGATGCCCTATCGACTTTTACCAGGATGTCATCTGGAAGGTAGGATAAACTATCATATTTCATTAAGCTAGATAACTCTTTAATATCTCTTTTAAAAAATCTTTCACTAAAATCATCTGAATTAAGGCTCACATTAGTGTAGGCATCTACATCATAGATAATCGAAATAATCCTTTCATATAAATCACTTGATTCAGAGTATTCTAAAACTTTAAGTAATTTATTAACCTTATTACTAATATTGTTTATTCCTTTTTTTAAAGAAGTTGATTCAAATAAGTCTAAAAACAAATAAGCAGTATTTGAATCTAGAAAACTTAGTTTTTTCAAGGTGGATCTTCTAAAATCCCTATTAATCCAATTTGAATATTTAAGAATTTTATTAAACCATAAGTATCTATTATATCCTCCAAATGTCTCATCTCCACCATCACCAGTTAATGCAACTTTAACATGATTACTTGTTAATCTTGAAAGTAGGATAGTAGGAATTTGAGAAGAATCAGCGAATGGTTCATCATATGTTTCTTGCAATGAGGGAATTATATCTAATGCATCATTTTCTGTGACATATAATTCAATATGATCCGTGCCAATTATTTCTGAAACCTGTTTTGCAAAAACTGCCTCATTATATTTTTTGTTATCAAATCCAATTGAAAATGTTTTAATTTTATCTATTCTGTTTTTCTGCATTAATGATGTAATCAAACTAGAGTCAATTCCGCCTGAAAGAAATGCGCCTAGATTTACATCAGCTATCATTTGTTCTTTAACCGTATTTTCTAAAATCTCCTCTAAGTCTTTAGCAGCATCTTCAAAACTCCCTTTATATTGAAAATTCTTTCCATAATTAACAGTATTTTCTAAATTCCAATAATTTTCATAATTTAAATCAAATTCATTTGAATCATTTAATTTAATTTCTAAAAAACATCCTGGTTTTAATTTTTTTATACTCCTGTAAATAGATTTTGGAGCGGGTATATATCCATATTTTAAGAATAAATTAAAAGACTGAAAATCAATTTCTTTTTCTAAATTTTTAAATTTAAACAATGCCTTTAATTCTGATCCAAAAACAAAATAATTTTTACCTAATCCATAATATAGAGGTTTTTCTCCCATCCTATCCCTACAAATATTTAGGGTGTTGCTCTTCTGGTCAAAGACTGCAAATGCATACATGCCAACCAGCTCTTTTAAAGTTTTTTTGAGCCCCCAAATTTCAATAGCATTTATAAGAGTTTCTGTATCAGAATGTCCTTTCCAATTAATATCATTACCGCTATTAGATAATTTTTTTCTAATGGAATTATGGTTATAAATTTCTCCATTAAAACTTATTATGTATCTTCCCTTATTAGATAACATTGGTTGAGATCCTGCTTTTGATAAATCAATAATGGATAATCTTTTATGACCTATTGCGATTCCTTTTTCATTATCAATCCAATAACCTTCACTATCTGGACCTCTATGATTAATACTATTATTCATAGAAATAATCTCTTGGTAGGCAATATCTTTTTTTAGTTTGTAATTTATGAAAAATCCAGTTATGCCGCACATTTTAATTAATTAGTTTTTAAAAAATATAAAATAAAGTTCAATTTCAGATTATGTTCTTTTAGATTTTAGAGTTAACAATAACATTAATCTTTTTTTCAAACAATTTTGCAACATTCTCATTATTATATTTTTCCTTAGCTTTTTTATTAATATTTAAAGTATTATTATGGAATTTATAATTATTAATAATATTCTTTAGATTAAAAGCAATTTTTTTATGATCATATGAATCATCATAAAAATATCCAATTTCTTTTATTATATCAATAGATGCTCCTTTATTTGAAATAGCAAATATAGGGGTATTTGAACCTATATAATCAAATAATTTACTGGGCAAAAATATATTCTCTTTTGATTTTGAATCTATTAATAATAGGAGAGAGGCGTTACTCATAAGTTTCAAAGATTCAATATAAGAAACACTTTCTTTAAATTTAACCAAATCATAAGGTAACTTCTTAAGATAACTATCTATCTTTATTCTTGGCGATATAGACCCTATAAATTCAACTTTAATATTATTTAAGTATTCATTTTCATTATTATATAAATAGATTAATGATTCTAAAAAAATAATAGGTGACCTTGGTCCATAAAAATTTCCAAGGTGACGAATTATAAAGGAATTGTTGTTTTCGATTGATTTGTGATTGTTCTTAAATAATTTTTTCTCAAATGAATGTGGTATAAAATCAGCTTTTTTTTTATATTTATTTTTAAATTTACTCATTGTGTAATTCAAAGCTCTTTTGTTTGTAAAGAAACATTTATCACAGTTGCTAATTACTAAATATTCAAGAAAATAATTAATAAGCTCTTTAAGGATATTAGTTTTTGTATATATATTTCCATACCAAGGATCACTAAAATAGATAATCCAAGGTTTTTTCATAAACTTAGAAATAAAAAAACCTGCAATATGCATTGACATAGGTTGGCCAAATGAAATAATAGCTTTGTAGTCATGATCAAGATCTTTTTTTACTCTAAAAATATTTAATATAGACCAAAATATATATTTGTCTGGGGTGCAAATTAGATTTAATAAATAACTAATATAGGTATTTTTAAAATCATTATATTTATATTTATATATTCTTATTCTATTTAAATTATTTTTATCTTTATTAATAATTTCTTTGAATCGCGATCTACATACAATATCAATTTTTGAATTCATTTTTTTTGCAATTCTCTCTACTTGAATTGCTCTAGGCTCTTCGTCTGGTGGATAGAAAAAAGTTAAAAATAATAATTTCATGTCCATTCCTCTAGCCAATAGTGCAAGATTATTAATGTCCATGTTTTATGTGCATATTTAATATCACCTTTATTTGTTTTTTCTAGAATATAATTTATGAAGCTTTTATCAAGAATCTCCAGTAATTTACTTTTTTCATTTAATAAAGTAGATTTTGCCCAATTAAATGAAGAATTCATAATCCATTTATAAGCAGGGGAAGGGAATCCCATTTTTTTTCTATCAATAATAATTTTTGGAAGCCTATCCTTGGCATATTTTCTGATCATATATTTTGTTGATGAATTATAAAAACTACCAATTCTTTTTTTTATCGGCAATTTTTCTGCCCACTCAACTAATTCATGATCTAAAAATGGAACTCTTAATTCTAAAGAATTCGCCATCGTTATTTTGTCTGCTTTCATTAGTAGATTTTCAACTAACCATTCTTTTGTATAAACCTCTTGTAATTTATCTAAGAAATTATTTGAATAAGTTTTCTTATACCAACCTCTTATTAGCTGATGAGTAGAATATTTAAGTGATGATTTTTTTTCATTTTTCCATATTTTTAATTTTTCATATTCAGTTAAATAATTAGTAATATGTGAAGCATGAATTTCATGTATATTATTAGAATTTAAATCAGCAAATATTTTTAATATTTTTAGCTTTTTAATTTCACCTATTTTACCGAAAAGATTATTAAGATTTAAGAAATTTATTGATTTTTTTATTGGCCAAAATAAATATTGCTTTTTTCTTGCATTATTGAAATCATATCCAGCAAAAATCTCATCTGCCCCCTCTCCGGATAAGACAACTTTTACATACTTAGAGGCGTATTCTGATAAGAAATATAAAGGAATACATGATAAATCTGCTAATGGCTCATCTGTTATTTTTACCAGGGTAGGTAAAAATTCTATGAATTGATCTTTAGTGACATCTATTAAATGATGGTTGGTTTTAAATTTTTTAGCAACTTTAAAAGCATAATTAGACTCATCAAAATCATCTTCGTCAGAAAATCTTACTGAGAAACTATGTAAATTTTGAATACCTAATTCATATAAAGAAGCAGCAATCGCACTAGAGTCTAATCCTCCACTAAGGAAAATCCCAACAGGTACATCTGAAGAGAGTACTCTCTTCTTGACTGCATTGTTAAAAAGATAATTAAATTCAGATTGATAATTATGATTTCTTTTATTTGGTAGACTATTAAAATTAATTTTCCAATATTTTTTAATACTATATTTTCTTTTTTTTATTTCAAAAGTCAATACTTCTCCAGCATTAATTTTGTTGATCTCTTCCCATATAGCAATTTTTGTAGGGATGAATCTAAGAGTTAAATAATCATTGATAGCATTCTTGTTCAATGTTAAAGATATATTTTGTAAACCCTTAAATGCTTTTATTTCACTTGCAAAGATAAAAGTATTTTTTTGAAATGTATAGTAAAGAGGTTTTATTCCTAAACGATCTCTAATTAGAAAAAGTTTATTTTGACTTCTGTGTAGAATTGCAATTGCAAACATCCCATTTAACAACTGAATGCCTTCTATTCCATATTCTTTATAAAGGTTTATGATAACTTCAGCTTCTCCATTTGTTTTGAATTCGTATCCTTTTGCAATTAGCTTTTCTTTAATTTCTTTATGATTGTAGATTTCTCCGTTAAAAACTAAACCAATATCATCATTTTTTACCACTGGTTGGAAACCATATTTTATATCAACTATGCTTAATCGTTTCATACCAATAATTGCATTATTTTTAAACCATATGCCTTGATCATCTGGTCCTCTATGTTTTATTGAATCGAGCATATTTTGAATTTCCTTATAGCCCTCATTCTTATCAATTCCTATAATTCCTGCTATTCCGCACACTTTATAACTCCAGTAATTTGATTCTTAATATGTTTTTTATTATATTTTAAAATTGATTTATCATTTAATTTTTTTAAGTAAATCACTATAGTTAATGGAAGTTGCAATTTCTTTCCAGATATTAACAGCTTTCCAAAAGTTTAAATCATTTATTACATGAGATGGATCTGAATAAAAATTAAGTATTCCAACACCTCTTTTTGTGATTAAATTTTTTACTTTCAAAGCTTCATTTAAATAATCTTCCGATGTTTTTTTTGGATAAGGACACGCAAATGACCATGAATCTAATATATCAAAAGGTTTAGAACCACATCCGCTTACTGGAATTTCAAATATTCCAGAGCTTTTAAATATAGGACCCTTAAAAAAAGATTTGTCAGGACTAGTTGAGGAGGAAAATTTATAATCTAATTGTTTTAACAATTTGTAGAGATAACTTAAATGAGATTTGGATTGAAATGTACCAAAATGAGGTGTTCTAAAACCTATTGGCTGTAATTTTAAAACTTTTCTAATTGCTTTATCTCCCTCTTTTATATCATTCTCAATAACTTTTTTATCTAATTTATCGTAAAAAAAATTAGGGATATAAAACGAATTCTTCTTATCAAATTGAGTATGAATTTTGTATCCATGATTAATAAATTCAGCTCCTGCATCTCTAACTGATTTAACAATTGAACGGTTTGATAGTAATAATTCTCCTGGTATTGCATATATAGGTTTTATATCCATTTTGATTAATTTATTGTTTAAATCTTTTAAAACATTTATGTCTTCTTGGGTGTCACAATCAAAAGATAAAATTAGATAAATTTCATTTAAACCAAAATTTTTTGCATATTCGGTATATTTTTTGTAGTAAAAGTTTTGATTTATACTTGTTATAAATTTCCAGTAATAATAATTTGGATTTAGAATTAATCTTTTTAATAATTTGAGCATTTAATTTATTTAAAAAACAAAAATAATTAATTATTAATCTACTTTAATAAATACTATTGAGAAGAATGTATTAAATCTTTATTTGTTTAAGAAATATTTATAAACATTATTATATTCTAAACACATTTTTTCTAAAGAAAAATTATCCTTTATTCTTATCCTTGCATTTTTCCCTAGTTCAGATATCTCAATTTTACTTAAATTTAAATATTTATTAATTCCTGAGGCAATATTTTTGGGTGTACTTTTTCCATATCTAATCCCAAAATCACCTACTATTCTTTCTGAATCTCCAGCATTAGAAACAATACATGGAAGACCCATTGACATTGCCTCAGCGATAATATTCGGAAAACCCTCAAATCTTGAGGGAGAGCAATAACAGTCAAAATCTTCTAATAATTTAGGTACATTTTTTGATTCTCCTAAAAGTAAGAATTGTGATTGATGATTTGTTTCTTTGATTAAATTCATTATTAATTTATTTCTTTTATTCATGCCTCTTCCTCCAAAAGCTATTACAATTTTTTGTTTATTTTTTTTATTTATGTAATTAAAACTTTTAATAAGATTATCTACTCCTTTTATATAAGAAAATCTTCCAATACAACCTATTATGATTTGTTCTTTGTTTAACTTAAAATTTTCTCTAAGAAAATTTTTAATTTCTTTTTTTTTATTTAAATAAATTTGAGAATCAATTCCATTATCAATTAATATCATTTTTTTTTTCGGATAACCCAATAAAATATGTTCATCCATGGCTTTGTTACCGCAACAAATTATTTTAAAGGGAACAAACAAAGAAAATTTTGATAATATCCATAATTCAAATTTTCTTTTAAGATTCCAATATCTTTCAGTCTTAGTTGCTCTTATATTCCATACTATATTTTTGAAATTAAAAAAGATTCTAAAAAATATACTTATAAAATCCGCTTTGTATAGCCAACTTTGAATAATATCTGGTTTTTCTTTTTTAAAGAAAACTAATAAACCTAATAATATCAAAGGAAAGTTAAGTGCATTAAATCTGAAAATTTTTACTTTAATATTTTTTTCTAACAATGATTTTTCTATATTTCCTGAGTATCCAAGATTTATTATTATATGTTCATGCATATTTAAATTGGTTGTTAACCTTTCTAATACTTTTTCGGTACCTCCAATACCTAAATTTGGAATAATATGGAAAATTTTCATTTTCTTTTATATATCTTTTGATCTTTAATTTCTATTAATTTATTGCAATAATCTAATGTTGATAATCTATGAGAAATCATAAAAATTGTTTTTAATTTTTTTTCATTCACTAAAGAATCAATAACTTTTTTTTCAGTAAATTCATCTAGAGCACTAGTTGCTTCATCTAAAAATAATATTTGAGGATTTTTATAAATCGCCCTTGCTAGCCCAATTCTTTGTTTTTGACCTCCGCTAAGCCTTATCCCTTTTTCCCCAACAATAGTATTATATTTTAAAGGACATGATTGGATGAAATCATCAATTTGAGCTATTTTACAAGCTTTTCTAATCGAATTTAGATCTATATTTTTTTGTTCATCATCAAAGATAATATTATTTATTATTGAATCATCAAGTAGAAAAATATCCTGAGGTACAAGAGCTATTAGTTTTCTCCATTTATTAATAATCTCAGGTTTTTGATTGTTAAAAAGTTTCTCCCCATCAATAAGTATTTCACCATTTGTAGGCTTTATTAAAGACATAATTATATTCATAAATGTACTTTTCCCCTCTCCTGTTTTTCCTTTAATGCCAATTAAATCTCCCTTTTTGAAATTAAGATTTATATTAGAAAAAATCCAATTATCGTTTTTGCTATATCTGAAATCAAGATTTTTAATTTCAATTTCTTTGTTAAACTCAAAATCTTTTGAAATACTTAAAGATTTATAATCGGGCACTTTTAAATTAATCACATTAATAATATCTTCAATATCTTTATATTTAGATTTTATTGAACCCCATGATGAATAAATTAATTGAAATGCTTGTACAAGTTTTTGTGCTGCCAAGGCAAAAGCTCCTATCTTGGGAATAAATAATGCACTATCACCTATTATCTTTAAACTAAAATATCCATATAAACTTATTAATATTATTCCTAAGGCTTCAACATAACTTTTTGGCGAGAATGTAAGAAATTTTGAATTAGCTCTTGATAACCTAAAAGATAAATCTATTTTGCGGAAATTTTTTACATGTGTTTTTTGATTTGAAGCAATTATTATCTCTTTGATAGAGCCTATGCTCTCACTTAATTTTCTTATAATATCTTTACTAGTTTTATTTTCAACATAACTATTTCTTGACAATGATTTAGAGTTGGTTTTCCAAAGGCAAAGGTATACAAAAGTTACTAATATTATTGAACAGAATGTAAGTACTGGATTAATTCTAAATATCTCTATAGTTAAAAAAATAATTATTAATATACCTAGGAACGATTGTAAAATCTGTTCTATTGCACTGACAGTATTATTTGTTTGATTGGTACTTGCAACTATAAGTTTATTTGAATTAACCTTGGTATGATATTCATACGGTTGATAAAGTATTGCTTTGTATGCCTTGCAACTTAATTCACAGCCAATAAGTGCAGAGAATTTGTACGTAACAAAAGTAGTTATTACTTTAACTAACGCTGCAAATAATATTACAACAATAAAAATTACAGTAAACAGAAAAAGATATTCTGAGTTGTTTGATGTTTTTATAAGTCCATTAAAAGCACTAAAAAGTTCTGATCCATTTGGATTAGATAAGGCTTTTAGAAAAGGAATAACTGCAATAATTGATAACATTTCAGCTACTCCACAAGTTATCATTAAAATAAATAATAAAAGTAGCTGAATTTTCCTCTTATAACTAATTAATTTAAATAGTTTTTTTAAAAGAAAAATTAATTTTTTAAAACTTATTATTAATTCTGATTCATCCATTTAGTTTTTTTTCAAATTAAATTAGCAAAAAAATATTATGTATTATTATAAGTTTTTTAAATTATCCGTATTGAACATATTAATTTTTTGAAATTTGAAAAAAAAGTTTTTTATTACATAATCTGAAAAGAATTTGTTTTATAAATATAAAGTTTAAAAAAAAATATGATACCTTAAATAAGGTTCTTTAGATTTTTGCAAAAATATTTGTTAAATGAATGTTTTATTAACTGGTAATGCTGGATTTATTGGATTTCATCTTGCTTCAAAATTAATTAAATCTCAACAATTTAAAGTATTCGGAATTGATAGCATCAACGATTATTACGATGTTAATTTAAAAAAAGCAAGACTTGAAAAGCTTTTCAACCTTTCAAAAGATAATCCTGAAATTTATACTTTTGTTAAAGGTAATATTGCAAATCAAAAATGGATTAATGAGATCTTTGATTTATGCAAACCACAAATAGTTATTCACTTAGCAGCTCAAGCTGGAGTCCGATATTCGATTGAGAATCCACATGCTTATGTTGAGTCTAATATTATTGGATTTACAAATATTCTTGAAGCATCAAAAAATTATAATGTAGAGCATTTCATTTATGCTAGTAGTAGTTCAGTATATGGGGGCAATAAAAATGTACCTTTAAAAGAAAAAGATAATGTAGATCATCCAGTTTCTTTTTATGGGGCTACTAAAAAGTCTAATGAACTTATGGCACACGCTTATAGTCATCTTTTTGGGTTGCCGACTACTGGATTAAGGTTTTTTACAGTTTATGGTCCCTGGGGTAGGCCAGATATGGCATTATTTTTATTTACCAAAGCAATATTAACTAATCAGCCTATTAATATATTTAATAATGGAAATATGATTAGAGATTTTACTTTTATAGATGATGTAATTGAATCAATTTTCCGCTTAATAGAAAAGAAACCTATATTAAACAGTAACTTTGATTCACTTAATCCAAATCCATCTAAGAGTTGGGCACCTTATCATATTTTTAATATTGGTAATTCTAACCCAATAAATTTGATAGAGTATATAAAAATAATAGAAAAAGAATTAGGAATAAAAGCAAAGAAAAATTTCATGCCAATGCAAGATGGTGATGTTCAAAATACTGAAGCTGATACAACTTTGTTGAGTAAATTTATTAACTTTAAACCTAATACACCCATAGCATATGGAGTTAGTGAATTTATTTCTTGGTATAAAGATTTCTATGGCATATTATGAAAGTTAATCCTGATATTTATAACTGCAAAGTATGTATTATTGGTTTGGGTTATGTAGGCTTGCCCGTAGCATTAGAAATTAATAAAAATGATATATGTTTAAATTCTGGTAAAAAGATAAATAGAAAAATTATTGGATTTGATATATCTAATGAAAGGATTGAAGAACTTCAAAATGGAATAGATAGGACAAATGAAGTATCTAAAAATGACCTTTTAAAAAATAATAAAATTATTTTTACTAATTCTGAAGAAGACATACTGGATTCCGATATTTTTATTGTTACTGTCCCTACTCCTATTGATTCTTTTAATAATCCAGACTTAGACTTAATAAGAAATGCATCAAAGTTGGTTGGTAATACTTTCTATTTAAGGGGGCAAAATAAATCAATAAAAACTAAACCACTGGTAATTTTTGAAAGCACAGTATATCCTGGGTTGACTGAAGAGATTTGTATTCCAATTATCGAGAAGCTTATTAAAGGTAAGGTAAATATTGATTTTTTATGTGGTTATAGTCCAGAAAGGATTAATCCAGGTGATCGCAAAAGAACCATCTCAAATATTGTTAAAGTTACAAGTGGAATGGATGAAATAACCGCTGATTTGGTCAATTGTTTTTATGGCTCCTTTATTGGCGCAGGAACACATAAAGCTAAATCTATAAAGATTGCAGAAACTTCAAAAGTAATAGAAAATACCCAAAGAGATTTAAATATAGCTTTAGTTAATGAATTGGCAATTATTTGTAGGAAATTAAATATTGATACATTAGATGTTTTAGAGGCTGCAAATACAAAATGGAATTTTCTTGATTTTAAACCTGGATTAGTAGGTGGGCATTGCATAAGTGTTGACCCTTACTATCTTACTTATAGATCAACTCTGGCAGGCTATAATCCTCAGGTTGTTTTAGCTGGCAGAAAAACAAACAATTATATTGGAGATTGGATTATTGAAGAATTGATTTCAATAATGACAAGAAAGGGATTTACTTTAAGTAAATCAAAATTTTTAATTTTAGGAATAACTTTCAAAGAGAATTGTCCTGACATGAGAAACTCTGGGGTTGTAAAATTAATTGAAAAGATAAAAACATATGGAATTTCAATAACAGTTGTTGATCCTTATGTAAAAATAAATGATAAAAATATGCCTTCAGGCATCAATTTTTACAATAAAATTCCTATTAATTATAATTTCGATGCAATAATTGCTGCAGTTCCTCATGATGAATTTAGAAATTTATCTTCTAAATTTTTGAAAAGCTTAATCTTGGGGGAAGGTGTTTTTGTTGATATAAAGGGTATACTTCCGAGAGATTTAGATCCAATAAGGTTATGATAAAGAATGATAAATTTAAAAAATTAATTTTTTATTGATATATGTAATAATCTCATTAAGATGCTATTCTTGTTTTTTTAATAAGAAAAATTAAATATAATCTTTTTACCTAAATATGAAAAGAATTCTTGTCACTGGAGGATGTGGATATATAGGAAGTCATACAGCATTATCTTTACTAGAAAGAGGGAATGAATTAATAATTGTAGATTCTCTAGTAAACAGTTTCCCAATAGTTATTCAGAAAATCAAAAGAATCCTAAAACTTACTCATCCTAAAATTAGAAGTCAAATTCATCTAGTAAATTGCGATTTAGATGATTTTGATTCATTAGAAAATGTTTTTAAACAATTTAGTAAAGATAAACCAATATCCGCGGTCATGCATTTTGCCGGATTGAAAGCAGTCTCTGATTCTATATCATTTCCTCTAAGTTATTGGAACGCTAACGTATCAGGAACAATAAACTTGTTGAAAATTATGGATGAATTTAATTGTAGAAACATTGTTTTTAGTAGCAGTGCCACGATTTATGGTAGTAAAGAAAATAGAAAGAATTTAAAGGAGGGTGATAGTAAGAATCCATTAAATACTTATGGAGAGACAAAATATACTATCGAGAAGATATTAAGTAGTTTAATTCAATCTAATAAAAAGGATTGGAGAATAGCGATATTAAGATACTTTAATCCAATAGGTGCACATCCTTCTGGGATTATAGGAGAAAGTCCTAAGAATTATGCGACTAATATAATGCCTATCATTACAAACGTTGCCTTGCGAAAGAGAGAATATTTAAACATATTTGGAGATAACTACAACACACCTGATGGCACACCGATACGAGATTATATTCATGTTGAAGATCTTGCCGAAGGCCATATTAAAGCTCTAGAACATTTATTCGAGGGTAAATCTAACCAATTAATCTTAAATCTAGGTACAGGAAAAGGTAACAGTGTATTGGAATTAATTCATATTTTTGAGAAGGTAAATAATATTTCAATACCATATAAGTTTGCTTCAAGAAGATCTGGAGATATTGAGTACTCTGTTGCAGATAATTTACAGGCGAAAAAATTATTAAATTGGGAACCAAATAAAGATATTGAGGATATGTGTAAAGATAGCTGGAATTGGGTATCTAAGAATCCAAATGGCTATTTAAATATTTAAATTTATCCTAAACCATCTCCAATCTGCCAAAAATTTAAATCTGATTTTTTGATATCGATAGGACTTAGAATTGAACGGGTATCAAATATCCAAGCTGGACGTCTCATGAACTTAGAGATCTCTTCCCAATTTATAGTTTTGTAAATATCCCATTCAGTTAGTATAACTACTGCATCAGCATTATTAAATATGCCAGATAAATCATAAGCAAATTCCCAGTTACCTGCATTAGAAATATTAGAGTCATTATCATCATGCTCAAAATCAGTTCTTAAAACTTTCTTTTCTAGATCAACTTCAATTTGTTTGGGGTTTACTTTGAAATCATGGATAACTAAATACGCGTCTTCTTCTAATAGATTTTTACATATTTGTATAGCTGCTGATTCCCTTGTATCATTAGTGTTTGCTTTAAAAGCAAAACCTAATATCACAATTTTTTTATTTGATAAAGTACCAAATAATTTTTTAGTAATTAATTTTGAAATTCTATTTTGATGCCAATTATTTAAATTGATAACGCTTTCCCAAAAAGCAGCAACTTCGGGTAATCCAAAGAATTCTGATAAATATACTAAATTTAAAATATCCTTTTTAAAGCAACTGCCACCAAAACCAGGACCCGTATTCAAAAACTTTGAACCAATCCTACTATCTAATCCAATTGCTCTAGCTACCTCTTTAATATTAGCTCCAGTTGCTTCGCATAAAGCACTAATAGAATTAATTGAACTTATTCTTTGTGCTAAAAATGCATTAGAAGTTAATTTTGCTAATTCACTGCTCCAAATATTTGTAGTAAGGATCTTTTCTTCTGGCACCCAATTTTTGTATATTTCGCATAAGGAATTTATTGCATCATTATTTTCACCTCCTATTAAGACTCTATCAGGGATCAAAAGATCTTTTATGGCAGATCCTTCTGACAAAAATTCTGGATTTGATAAAACGTCGTAAGTTTTTAAAGGTTTCTCGCCTATATTATCTTTCTCTGTTTCCTTTAGTATTGATTTGATCACTTCAGCTGTCTTTACTGGTAAAGTACTTTTCTCAACAACGATTGTGTGACCAACTGAAAATCTAGCAACTTGTCTTGCACAAGCCTCAACCCATTTTAAATCACTTGCTTTCCCAGCACCCAATCCTTTTTTTTTGGTAGGTGTATTCACAGATATAAAGACCATATCAGCTTCTTTAATCTTTTCCTGAATCGAATTAGAAAAAAATAAATTTTTATTTCTGCATTTTTTAACAATTTCGGCTAAACCAGGCTCATAAATTGGAAGTTTATTTAAATCATTACTGTTCCAACTTCGCACTCTATCCTGATTTAAATCAACGACATTTATTATTATATTTGGGCATTTTTCTGCTAAAACTGACATAGTAGGTCCTCCCACGTAACCAGCTCCAATACAACAAATATTTTTTATTTTCATCAAATCTTGCGAAAGAGTTTTTTAATATTTTCTATCATAAATTAACTAATAGTTTCAATAAAGTTTAGTTTATAAATATGCAAAGTTGAGATATATGAAATGAAATATGATAAATTTTCATTATGAATCATCTAAATAAAAATAAAATATTTCCTTTGATTATATGTGGTGGTTCAGGAACTCGGCTTTGGCCATTATCACGAAAAAGCTTACCTAAACAATTCTTAGAATGTAACCATAAAAATAAAAAATCATTTATTCAAGAAACTTTTTTGAGATTAAAAAATATCAATAATTTACAAGAACCTATTTTGATTTGTAACGAGGAACATAGATTTATTGTCGCTGAACAAATGAGAGAAATAAATGTTCAACCAAAATCCATAATTCTTGAACCTTTTGGCAGAAATACAGGCCCAGCAATAGCATTAGGAATAATTAAAGCAATGCAATTTGATCATGATCCCCTTGTATTGGTATTACCCGCGGATCATTTGATAAAAAATCCTGATAAATTTAATGCAATTATTAATAAGGGAACTGAATATGCCCTTAATAACCAAATTGTAACTTTTGGGATACCTCCAAAATATCCTGAAACGGGATTTGGATATATTGAAGCTGAAGAACCTTTGATTAAATTAGATATTAAAGGAGTTAAAATAAAAAAATTTGTAGAAAAGCCAGACAAAAAAACTGCAGAGAAACTACTTCAGAATGAAAAATATACTTGGAATAGCGGAATTTTTTTAACTAAAGCAAAATTTGCTTCGCAACAATTTAAGTTATTTGAGCCCGAGCTTTTTTCTATTTGTGAGAGATGTATTAAAGAAAGTTCAGTTGATCTAGATTTTCTAAGAATTTCGAAACAAAATTTTGAAAAATGCCCAGATATTCCTTTTGATATAGCCATTATGGAAAAGACTGAATTTGGAACTGTATTACCTTTGGATGTTGAATGGAGCGATGTAGGAAGTTGGGACGCTTTATGTAAAATATCTGAAAAAGATTTGAATGGGAATACATTAACTGGAAATGTTTTATCTGAAAAAATCAAAAATTGTTATTTAAGAAGTGAGAATAAATTACTAGTTGGTGTAGATATTGAAGATCTTATTGTTGTAGAAACATCTGATGCTGTATTGGTAACAAAGAAAGGATCTAGTCAAAAAGTTAAAAATCTTGTTGATGTTATGAAAATAAAAAACTTTCCAGAGGCTACTACGCATAGAAAAATATATCGACCTTGGGGAAGTTACATATCATTATCTAGTTCTAAAGGATGGCAGGTAAAAAGAATAAATGTAAAACCCGGTGCATCACTATCATTGCAGAAGCATAATTATAGAACCGAACATTGGGTAGTAGTAAATGGAAAAGCTTTAGTAGAGATTGAGCAAGAAAAAAGTATTCTTTCAGAAAATGAAAGTATATATATACCCTTAGGTTTTAAACATCGACTTTCTAATCCTGGCGAATTTCCATTAATTTTAATTGAAGTCCAAAGTGGGGAATATCTAGGTGAAGATGATATCGTAAGATATGATGATCAATATGGTAGGGATAGCTTAAGCGAATAAACTCAAATTAGAAGTTATGATAATAAAATTTTGAAAGTTATTATTGTTATTGAAAAATATGGAGGGTTTTGTAATAGGTTATTTCAATCATTACACTATCATGCATATGCCTTAGAAAAGGATATAAAAATTCTAAACCCTTCTATGTTGGGACTTTTAAAATTTGATAATAATTTATTTTATTTTTTTGACAGGATAAATAACTTTATTCTTAAGTGTTTAATTAAATCGCTAAAATTATTTTTTGGCAAAGATGAGGTTTGTTTTTATATGAACGAAACAAACTTCATCAAATTCGTGACGGGTTGGAATTACAGACAATATAAATTAACGGCAAAGCATCATGAAGTATTAAAAAATATTTATAGTTTTGATAAAAGATTTTTATCTAGGAAATCAAATTCCCTAAAAGAATTTTTAATTAATCAAAAATCTAAAGGAAAATATATAATAGGGGTTCATATTAGAAGAGGTGATTATAAAGAGTGGAACAAAGGAAAATATTATTTTGAAGATGTTTTTTATAAAGATATAATTACTTCCTTAAGGGAAAAATTAATCAAAGATAGTAAGAAGCCATATTTTGTTATTGTCAGTAATGAAAAAAAAATGATTGATATTGAGGCGGATTATTTTTCTGAAGGTTCTTGGAAAGATGATCAAATCATTCTACAAAGTTGTGATTTAATCGTAGGACCGCCAAGTACATTTTCTATGTGGGCATCATATATTTCAAAAATTCCTCTCATTGAGTTAAATTCAAACATAAACAAAAAACTTTTAAATGCAAAAGTATGTAAAGGTTGAAATCTCTCTTAATAAATTTAGGATAATATTTAGTTTTTCCGAAAAAACTTTAAAAACTATTAGTGAATTTTAAAAGTTAATTGGGAATTTATTCAAGTAATTTTTTTGCAGTTACTTCTTCTCTTTCTGATCTTTTTTGCTTCTTTTTCCCAAAATAGTAACTTGCAGTCCACTTAATTTTGCCTCTATAGCTGATCTTAAACCTGCACCTCCGCATCCAATTACAAGAACATTATTAATATCAATTAGATTATGATTCATTGGATTTATATTTATTAAAGTTATAACTTAACTAAGCTTTTAAATTAAAGGTAGACCTAATAAAAAATACTTTACTAAATTAAAAATTTTTATCAATTAAAAAATCGCTCTAGAAGATTATCATCAATATTTGAAGTTTTTAATTTTGAAATTTCTATTCTAGAGTAAAGATTTAGAATTAACTTGATTAAGATAATATAAATTGAAATTAGATTGTATAGCCTACAAGAAAAAATCAAAGTTTCTTTATATCCAAAAATGATTGATCTTTTATTTAAAGAACTGATACCTCCAGTAGGCATTATAGAGATGATTTGATTAAGGTAACAATTTTTCCATAGTTGCCTTTTTCTTAATTCCAATTGCAATTTATAATCTCCAGATATTTTGAGACTTGAATCATAAGGATTATTTAATTTTGATAAAATTTTTCTCTTAACCACAAATGAGGGGTGAGGCAATTGAGCAAAGGGAAGTTTTTGATATAAGATTCCTATCCCAATTAATCTTTTAATTTTTTTATTTTTGAGATTAACTTGTAAAGTCCCTCCTGAATATGAACTAAAGTTAGGATTTTTTTTTATATTTTCAGCTAAATCCCTTAAGCTATTTTTTGAAAGAAAAATGTCACCAGCATTTAGAAATAAGATATATTCATTTTCAGAAAGTTTGAAACCTTGATTCATAGCATTATAAATACCTTCATCTTTACTTTCGATAAATCTAGTATTTCTATATTTTGAGTAATCTATTTGGTTAGTTTTATCATTAGAAAATCCATCTTTTATAATGTGAATAAAATGCTGATAATTTTGCTCTTGAATAGATTTAATTGTTGTTAGTAATTCTGCTTTAGCATTTAAAGTTACTGTAATAATCGAAAATTCTACATTAGGTTTCATTTTATTTAGGTAAAGATCCCCGCAAATTGAAGACTAATCTTATTGTTTCTAGAAGTATTAATAAATCAAATAAAGTTGAAAAGTTTTTAATGTAATAGAGATCATAGCTAAACTTCATTTTTGTATCTTCAACAGATGCTCCATAAGGGTAGCTAACTTGTGCCCAGCCACTTAAGCCAGGTCTTACTAAATATCTTAATTGATAATTGGGAATTTCTTTTGAAAGCACCTTGTCAATCTCAGGACGCTCAGGTCTTGGTCCAATTAAACTCATATCACCCTTCAAGACTGACAATAGTTGTGGAATCTCATCTAATCTAGTTCTTCTAATTAATTTTCCAACTTTAGTTATTCTCTCATCATTGATATAAGACCATTTTATTCCATTTTTTTCTGCATTTACTTTCATACTTCTCAATTTATAAATTCTAAATGCTTTACCTGCAAATCCATTTCTTATTTGAGAATAAAAGATAGGACCGTTATCCTCAATTTTTATAAGAATAGCAATCAAAAATATTATGGGACTTAATATTAAAAGCAATAATAATGAGAGAAAAAATTCGCTGAATCTTTTTATTCTCTGAGAGGAATTAATTTCTTTATGAATTAAAAGTTCCCCAGCTATGTCATTAGAATTTGTTACTTCTTTTGGATATCTATGCAGATACCTTTCATACCAATTTATTAAGGATAGAATTTCATAGCCTCTGTTTTTGAGATTAATTAAGATGGCTTTTTCTTTATTGTTAAATGAATTTATATCTTCAATAATAAATCCAAATTTACTATTACTTAATTTAGTTAATTCATTGATTCTACTTTTATAAATTGATTTAGAATAATTATTATTTTTAATATAGATTGGTTCAGATAATAAAGAACCTTTCTCAATATTTGAATATATGGAAATCCATTCAATATCTTTTGATAAATATTTTTTAATTATTAAAGCATGAAATATTTCATATATATAAGTAAATAATGCTACCAAAATTATAAAAATAAACCATTTACCATCTCCTACATTAGAATTTAAAAACGAAATTAATATGATTATAAATTTAAATAATACTCCTGTTAAGATAGATGTATTAATTACTCTTAGAAATTTCTTAGACATAAATATATTAAAATCATCTTCTGAAATAGAGTATTTATCTAGTGCATAACTTACAACTATCCAGCATAAAGATAAAAAGTTTATAGATAAAAAATTTGTATTTATATAATTATTTTTTTGTAGGATCAAAAATAATATTACTATTATTGAGTAGTCTGCAATACTTAATATTAATAGTCTTCTCCTGCTTACTAACCATGGCATTTTATTGAGCATAATTATAAAAATCTCCTTAAAACTTTCTTCAATTTTCTGGGAAAAAGGTACTTTATTTTTTCTTTAATGAAGTTGTGTTTTTTTAATATGCCAGCTTTAAATTTGGGATTAATTTCTTTGATTTGGGAAATTGTTTCTAATATTTCTTTTTCATAAATTTCATATATATTATTTGGCTCTGCCTTTTTAGAAGTATATGTTTCACTAAGTCTAAAAAATTTATTATTTTCAAGTATTTGAAATTGGTGAAAATGATAGAAGATTAAATTAGTGTTGTTAATTGTGATTAAATTATTTTGTTGAATTATTTTATATTGTGAATAATTCCAAGGAGCTATTCCAGCTCCAAGATTTTTGATTATATGACAAGAATCATATTGATTTGGCCACTCATCTAAGTACTTCTGATCTCCCATTTTATCCTCCTCATTTTTATAAAAGCACCATTCTAAGCATTGTTTTCTCCAGATATCTAGACAGTTAATTCCTTCTTTATCTCTGCGAAAACTATTCCACTCTACACAGAATCTTCCATTAATTTCGAGGTATTTAAATTGAGGAGAAAATCTATGTTCGATTATTGCAATTGAAGAATTTCCAATTTCTTTAAAGATTGGTTCAACATCAGAATAAAATAATAAATCTGCATCTAAATAAGTAATCAAATCAATTTCTAAATTATTCATAAGGACTTTCCAGGTAAAATATGAAGCTAAAGTCCAACAGTATTCTGTATTTGTTCGACTTTGCTTTGCATAGAGTAGTTCATCATCTTCTATATCTTTTAAAGCTATACAGCTTATTTGATTAATCTTATTTTCCTCTAAGATATATTGCGTTTCATCATCCAAGCAAAGAACATATATTTTGAAATTTTTACAATTTTTAGAAAGGCTTTTTATCATAGTTAAGCCTTTTATTAGATAGTTTTTATCAAATAATGTACAAAAATATTTCATATCTTAGTAATTAACTCAATCGCCTTCTTTAACAAAGTTAGTCCCATTTCACCACTTCTCTCTGGATGAAATTGAAATCCAATTATATTGTTTTTTTTAATACCTGAAACAAAATTATTCTCTCCATAGAAAGAATTAAATAATAGATTTTTAGGATTGTGATTTTTTATAATAAGTCCATAAGAATGAACAAAATATTGATAAACAGAATCGAATAAATCTAGATCTTTGGTTTTAAACTTTTTGTTATAAATTAACTTATTCCATCCGATATGAGGAAGAGGCAAAGGAGTATTATTGGCCGATTTGGTTGATAATTTTGTTATTCTGCCTTCTATGATTCCTAGGCCTTCTGATAATTTATATTCCTCGCTTTTTTCAAAAAGTAGTTGCATTCCAAGGCATATTCCCAAAATAGCTTTATTTTTAATAGCTCTTTCAAGGATTGGTTCTAAAAGATTTTTTTCCCTTAATTTACGCATTCCCTCTGGGAATGCACCCACTCCAGGAAGAATAAGCAAGTCTGCAGCTTCAATTTTACTTTTATCAGAGCTCAAGATTGGCTTGATACCGATTTTTCTTAGAGCGTTAATTAGACTTTCAACATTTCCCATCGAGTAATCGGCAATTACAACATCTAGAGCATTATTAAAATAATTAACTTTTATTAAAGTGTTCTCTTTTACTGCACAATTTGCATTTTTGATAGCTTTATGAGCATTTTCTATATTTAAAAGTGAACTATGAAATCCCCATCCAATTGATACTCCAGAGATCATCGGTTGCTTTTTAAATATACTAGTGACCTCTTCTGATGAGGATATACCTCCTCCAACTATTAAAGGAATATTAACAAAAGGTATAACTGCATTTATGAGATCATGATCAGTACCCTCTCCAATCCCATCATTATCAACTGAGGTAACAATAATTTCTCCAGCTCCTCTAGATTGCACTTCTTTGATCCAAGATAGTAAATCCTTATCAGATCTTTCTCGACCAGATTCGATCATCACATCCCATCCAGCAGATGAATAAGATTTTCTTGCTTGAATAGATACTGTCACACATTGTGACCCAAAAGCATTAGCTAAATCATTGATTAATTCTGGATTTTTAACAGCAGCTGAGTTGATCGCAAGCTTATCTGCTCCTGATAAAAGTAGTTTTCTTCCATCTTGAACACTCCTTATAGCTCCTCCAGCAGTAATTGGCACAAAAACTTCTTTGCATGTCTGCTTTAGTAATCCATCTAGACTATTTCTCTCATATAAGCTTGCGACTGCATCTGAATAGAAAATTTCATCAATTCCACATTCGGCATAATTTTTAGCGGCTTCATATGCATTTGAAATAACTCTAACGCCTTCAAATCTTATGCCTTTTATTAGCTTTGTACCTTTTATATCTAATCTAGCAATAACCCTTTTGCAAATACTCATCTTTTATCTTTATTACCCTGCCATAAATTGGCGGTAGTCTCTTGTATATTCTCTTTATCAATTTCATAAATTTTATAACGTAAATCCCAACCCTTTTCTTCATCCCATTTCCAAAGATGTGGAGATCTAAATTTATCGGTTAATAGGTCATAGTATTCTTTATCAAATAAGGGTTTTTCGAACAAATTATGAAGTATTGGAAATTCTTTCTTTGAAATACTTAAGTATTCAAAAACCTGAGAAGCCCATCTCATAGGAAATTCTCCATCAAATTTCTTTACCAATGAAATCCCTTCTTCTCGCATAAGATCACCAGATCTGATTTCCTGTGCCGCATCATATGTGGCTCTACCTATGCCAAATTTGATGAAAGTTGTATGGTAGTGAAAGTCATCAACTTTGTCATCAATAGAATTGTAAGTGTTAAATGTTCCGCATGTTCTTTCAGGGGAACTTTGAAATTTGCCGTTTTGAACTGAATAATAATAAGCTCCTTGTGGATGCCACCTTTCAAAATAACCTAAATAAAAATACTCAATTTTTTCCTTTTCTAACTTCTCCTGATCTATTGGTAGATATGGATTTATATCTACAGATTTAATACCTATTTCTTTAAGTTCCTCTATAGAAGTTCCCCCTAAGAAGATATCTTCATTACCTCTTTTAGTGAAAAAACTATCTGACATCTTTGGATTTTTATTATCAGATTTTGGATTGCCATACTCTGCTTGGTTCTCTCCATAGAAAATTAACTTAATACCATATTGCGATGCTATTTTTGGAGCTATATTCTTTTGACCCAAAATAAACGGCTGAAAAGGATAAAATAAATTTTCTGTAGCGAGTCTAGTTAAAAACTTATGAATCTTGCCATTGGGAGTAAATAAAATATTATCAAAGCCAGCGTCAATCCAAGCTTGGTGATTAGCCCATCCCCAGTCTGTATAAATATGGGGCGCCCAAGTACATGTTAAGGGATTCATTCCATACTTATACTTCAGTAAATGAGCAGTCATAAAACTATCTTTGCCTCCACTTCCTGGAACCAAACAATCATAATTACCGTCATTTTTTCTGTATTTTTTGCATATTTCCCTCAAAATTTCTTCTCTCTTCTTCCAATCTATTTTATCTATATCTTTTCTTACCAAACATGCGTCGCAGATATCATTTTGGTTGAAATTTATAACTTTTTTGGGTGCCTTGCCATCATTTTTAAATTCAATTGTTGAAGATGGTCTTTGATTACTAATAACGCATGAGCTGCAGAATTTCACATTAGTTGGTAAACCGTAATATGCCGTTAGATTATTAATATTTCCTTGATATAAAGATTTATCTACTGGTTCTGGTGCTTTGTATCGGAAATTCATTAAAACAAGAAGACCAAATATATAGAATAATCAATTCTTTCCAATAAAGTAATATTTGCTAAGAAAATTAAAACTTTTGTATATGTAAAATAACTGCATGTAATTTTTTTATTTTAACTATTAAAAGAGCTAAAAGTTTTTAAAGAAAATAAAAATTATTTACGCAATTAAAGCTTTAAGTTTAACTTATTGAATAAAGAATATTATTAAAAACCTTCATATTTATTACAATAAAGACCTAAACTACTTATTGAATTTTAAATAAAATCAATAAACGTTGGAAGCAAAAAAGATACTTATAGTAGGTGCAGGCTCGATTGGAAGTAGGCATGCAAGAAATTTAATAAAACTTGTTGAAGAAGTGAAAATATTTAGTTATAGATTTTTTAATAATATGGATATTGAGAAATTAGATAAAGTCACTTATGTGAGGGATTTGTATAAAGCAATTAAGAGCTCAGATGCGATAGTTATTGCAAATAGAACAGATTTACATTTGGAAGTGGCAAAATATGCATTGACTAATAAAAAACATATTTTTATAGAGAAACCCCTTAGTCATTCAATGTTAGGTGTTAAAGAAATAGAAATTCTAAAAAATGAAAAAAAACTAATTATTGAATCAGGCTTTATGTTGAGGTTCCATCCAAATCTCATTAGGCTTAAGGAAATTTTACTTAGTAAGGAATATGGCAATGTTCATTATGTAAGATCGTCAGTGGGACAATTTCTTCCTGATTGGCGTCCTCAAGCAGATCATAGAATGGGTTATGGTGCAAGGAGAAAATGGGGAGGAGGCGTTACTCTTGATTTGATTCATGAAATAGATCTAATAAGATGGTTGTTTGGAGAAGTTAAATTAGTTTCAGCGATGATGGGTTTTACTCCTAAATTAGAAATTGAAACTGAAACAATCTCTCAAATGAACTTAAAAACGGATTCAGGTATCTTAGTTCAATTACATCTTGACTATCTCAGACCCTCATATGGAAGATATACAGAAATAGTTTGCGATAAAGGTACATTATTATGGAATTACTTAACTGGAAAAATTACATTTGAATCCCCTACTTCTAAAATTTCAATTTTGCATGAAGTAGAAAATGATTTCCAAAGAAATGATATGTACTTAAACGAAATAAAACATTTTATAGCAAGCATTAATGGACATGATCAAAAAAATGCTGCTAATCTAGACGACGCAATAAAAGCTCTGAAAATATGTTTTGCAGCACATCTTTCTAACAAAAATAAATTATTCGTTTCACCAAATCAAATAAATCATGATTTTATGATTGAATAATTAGATGAAGATATTATGTGTTATTGGAGCTAGGGGAGGTTCTAAAGGGGTTAAAGGTAAAAATATTAGGCCCCTCCTTGGTAAACCGTTAATTGCTTGGACTATTGAGCAAGCTCAAAATTGTTCTTTAATTGATCATATAGTAGTTTCAACAGATAGTCTGGAAATCGCACAAATTGCCAAGTCCTATAAAGCTGATGTTCCATTTATTAGGCCAAAGGAATTAGCTTCTGATAATGCAGGTAAATGGGAAGTTTGGCAGCATGCATTATCGGAGTGTGAAAAACACTATAAAGAGAGTTTTGATATTTATCTAGATCTGGATTGCACTTCTCCAATTCGAGACGTGGAAGATATTTATCATGCAATTGAACAATTTCGAAATTCTTCTGTAGATGCAATTTTCTCAATATGCGAATCTAGAAAGAATCCTTATTTTAATATGGTTGAATATAATCAGGAAAATATGCTTAAGGTCGTAATCCCAAATGAGAACCCAATAGTTTGTAGACAAGCGGCCCCAAAAGTATTCGATCATGTTGCATCTATTTATGTTCTGGATCCAAATTATTTAAAATCAGCGAAAGGTCTTCTTGATGGAAATGTAAAAGGTTATGATATTGGAGTTAATAAAGGAATAGATTTAGATACTGAGTTTGATTTTGAATTAATAGAATACCTTATGAGAAAAAGATATTTTTAAAATAAATATATGAACAAACAAAAGATTTTATTTCTTGGACCTAAAGAATCATTTGAATTAATTCAGGAAGAGTTAATAGAATATGAAGTAGATTATTTTTCTCAAGTAAAAGAAGATATTCATCATGATAATGAATACATAGCTGTAATTGATGCTTATATGAGAATTAGGTTTTCTGGAGAAATATTAAAAAATTTTAAAAAACTTAAAGTATTTATAACTGCAACAACTGGAGCAAATCATATTGAAAGTGATTTTCTTGATAAAAAAGGTATTCCTTTATTAACTTTAAAAGGCCAAAAGGAATTTCTGAAAAATATAACTCCAGCAGCTGAACATTCTTGGCTCTTATTGCAAATGTGTGCGAGAAAAATCAAACCTGTTTTTAAAGAAGTTGAAAATTTTGAGTGGGAAAGAAATAATCATCCAGGACAAATGCTTAATGGGAAAACATTAGGGATTATTGGCTGTGGAAGAATTGGAACATGGATGTCTAAATATTCCCATGCATTTGGAATGAAATGTTTAGGCTATGATCCTTTGATTAGTAAATTTGAACCAACTATATTACCTTGTGAATTAGATTTTTTACTAGAGAACTCTGACTTTATCTCCCTGCATGTTAATTATGAAACTAATCTTGAAAAATTTATAGGTGAGAGGGAATTCAGTTTAATGAAAAAAGGGTCGATTTTTATTAATACTTCTAGGGGAGAGTTAATTGATGAAAATGCACTAATAAAAGCTTTAGAGACATCTCATCTTGGCGGAGCAGGTGTTGATGTTTTAAGAGATGAACAAAACATAAGAAAAAACTTATTAATCAATAATCAATATAAATTTGAAAATTTGATCATAACTCCTCATATTGGTGGCTATAGTCCGGATGCATTAAGCAGGGTACTTATATTTACTTGTAAAAGATTAAAAAAAGAATTAAAAACTAAATGAATTTAAGAGATTTAGCCGGCCTACTTTCTAAAAAAGGATTGAAATATGCCTTTGGAATAACTGGTGGAGGTAAAAGTTTGAAATTTATCGATGAGCTAGAAAAAAAAGGAGTAACTTTTATAAACGTTTCTCATGAGAGTAGTGCCGCAATTATTGCAGGAGCATCTAATAGAGTTAAACCTAATTCAGCACTTTCTATATCAATAAAGGGACCTGGATTGACGAATTCAATAGGTGGAATTTCGTATAATTTCTTTGAAAATATTCCTAGCATAAGTGTATCTGAGGCATACGATAGCAATATTACTCAAACAAGGATGCATAAAAGAATAAACCATAACTTGATTTTAAAACAAATTACTAGAAAAGTTTTAAATTTAGATTCATTATCCAATCAGATAGAAAATGAATTAGAAAAAAATACTCTTAATTATGGTTCTCCAATTCACATTGAATTAAGTACTGGAAGAGTTAATAATAAAATCCATGAAAAATCAGAAATTCCTAGAAATGACTTTGAAAATAAATTTAATCTTTTAATAGATAGGATTTGTAAATCAAAAAAACCAATTTTAATACTTGGCTCAAGTATCATTAATTTAGATCTTAAAAGAAAGATTGAAGATTTATCAATACCAATATTTACAACTGCAGCTGGTAGAGGGTTAATAAATGAAGAGTTAAGTCAATCAGCAGGAATATTTACAAGCGATGGCCAAGAGCTTTCAAATGAAAAAGTGCTTTTCCAAATTTGTGACTTGATTATCGCCATTGGTTTGAGTTTAAATGAAATTACAGGCGAATTGAATGAAAAATATCCATTTATATTTTTTGAGTTTGAAGATAATTTTAGAAATAATGACTTGAAATTTAAAGAAAATAAATATCTTAATTTAGTTCAAAAAAGACATGTTATTGAAATAATAAACAATCTTAAAAAAAAAGATTGGGATTATTCTCAATTAATTGATAACAAAAAACTTATTTATAAAGAATTAACAAGAGATGAATGGCTCCCTGCTATATGCTTCAGAGAAATTAATAAATTAAAATATCCTTTTTCATTAATTATTGATACTGGTAATTTTTGCACTATAGCTGAACATATTATCTTAATAACTAATAATCGCAAACTCTATGCAAGTAACAATGGACGTTTCATGGGAGCTTCAATCCCTTCTGCTATTGGGGTTTCACTTATTAGAGAGGGCGAACCAATATTTTGCTTATTAGGAGAGGGTGGAATGCAAACATATCCTTCTGAATTGAAAATTATCAAAAATAAAAAATTACCAATTTGTATAATTTACTTATCTGATGGTTATTACTCTAGTGTAAGAGGTAAGGGTTCACAAGATATCTCTATTAACGCTGTTAAAATATCTAATCCTAGTTGGATTGAAGTTGTAAAATCAATAGGAATAGATTCCTATATTTGTGAAAACAAAAATCAATTTTGTAAATTTTTTAATAGTTGGTCTAAATCCAAACCTATTTTTCTTGAGTGTAGATTTGATTCCCAAAAATACAGGAATATGACTTCTAAATTAAGGTAAGATTAACTATGAATATTAAAAAATTTTGAGTTCATTTCATTTTTTTTATTAACTGAAATTAGATTGATGAATAAATTTGTAATAAATAATCTAGAAAAATATAGAGCTAATAACTCAACCTATTTAATTGCAGAAATTGGTCAAGCTCATGATGGGAGTCTGGGAATCCTTCATTCTTTAATTGAAGCTGTAGCTTCTATTGGCGTAAATGCTATTAAATTTCAGATTCATATTGCTGAAGCGGAAAGTAGCGAATTTGAACCATTCAGAAAAAAGTTTTCTTATCAAGATCGAACTAGATATGATTATTGGCAAAGAATGGAATTTAGTATAGAGGAATGGAAATCAATCAAGAAAAAATGTGAATCACTTGGCTTAGAGTTTTTGGCTACTCCATTTTCAAACAAAGCAGTTGATTATTTAGAGGATATTGGTGTGAGCAAATATAAGATTGGATCAGGAGATTTAAATAATAAATTACTTCTTGATAAAATCATTAAAACAGGTAAAGAAATTATTTTGTCAACAGGTTTGGTGTCTCAGGAAGAGTTAAACGATTTAGTTATTAATTTGAAAAGAAAAAAAATAAAATATTCTTTGCTTCAATGTACATCAAAATATCCTACGGAAGCAGAAGATATAGGTTTAGATTTAATAAGTTTTTATAAGGAAAGATATAATTGTCCAGTAGGGTTGTCAGATCACTCAGGAAAGATATATCCAGCTCTTGGGGCTGTCGCTCTTGGTGCCAATATAATAGAAGCTCATGTTTGTTTTGATAAAAGAATGTTTGGACCTGATTCAATTGCATCTTTAGATTTAAATGAATTTTCTGAACTAGTAAAGGGGGTTAGATTTCTTGAAAAAGCAAAAATTTCACATGCTTCTAAAAATAATGATGCTGATTTTAATAGGATGAGAGAAATATTTGGTAAATCTTTGGCTTTAAATAGAGATTTAAAAAAAGGAGATACTATAAGTTTTCAGGATTTAGAAGGGAAAAAACCAGCAGGTAAGGGTATCCCGGCAAATGATTATAATAAAATATTAGGAATGAAATTAAAGCAAAGTAAAAGTCAATGGGAATTTATTAACTATTCTGATCTTCTATGAAAAAAAAAGTTTGTATCGTTGTTGCAAGTAGAGCAAACTATGGAAGAGTCAAATGTTTAATGACAACCATAGCTAAACATGAAAATCTAGAATTACAACTAATCTTAGGAGCTTCTACGTTATTAGAACGATTTGGTAAGGCTATAAATTGCATTAAAGCAGATGGTTTTAAACCAAATAAATCTATTTATTATGTAGTAGAGGGAGAAAATCTATCAACTCAAGCAAAATCTACTGGTTTAGGAATAATAGAATTGGCTTCAGCTTTTGAGGAGCTTGAGCCTGATGCAGTTATAACTGTTGCTGATAGGTATGAAACAATGGCTACTGCTATAGCTGCTACATATATGAATATAAAACTTATACACTTACAAGGTGGAGAGGAAAGTGGGAATATCGATAATAGAGTAAGACATGCTATTACACAATTAGCTGATTATCATTTTGCTTGTTCAGAGTTGGCGGCTGAGAGAGTTTCTGAAATGAGACAAAGTAATAAAAATGTTTTTAATTTTGGTTGTCCTGCTATTGATATTTTAACTACACAAGATCTTTCAATTAATAACAGAATTATGGAAAAATATTCTGGGACTGGACATAAGATGAATTGGGAGGAGCCTTATATGCTTATAGTTCAACATCCAGTAACTACTAGTTATGGAATGGGCTTTAATCAGATGATTCAAACATTAAATGCTTTATTAGGAATTAAAGATCTTCAAAAAGTTGTTTTATGGCCAAATATTGATGCGGGGAGTGATGATGTGTCGAAAGCTATAAGAGTTTTTAGAGAGGCCAATAAGGGAGAGAATATTTATTATCATAAAAATTTTGGTCCAGATGATTATGCAAGAGTTATTAATAACGCGTCGTGTTGTATCGGAAATTCATCATCTTTCATCAGGGAATGTTCTTTCTTAGGAGTACCTGCTGTAATAGTTGGAGATAGACAAGAAGGGAGAGAACATGGTAAAAATGTAATTTTTGTAGATTATATTCAGGAAGAAATAGAAAATAAAATCAAGCTTCAATTAGAAAAAAAAAGATTTGATCCCGAGTATATTTTTGGAAAGGGAAATTCAGCAAAATTAATTGCAGATAAAATATATGATATTTTACATTAAAAAAATTTTAACCATCAGAAGCGCAATCTAAGAAACTAAACAAAAATATCTAATATTGTAATTTAATTTTTTAAATAATTTTTTTATTATTATTCCAAAGAGATATAATAATAAAGAGAAACTGAATTAAGTGAGAGTTGTAGTTTTTACATCTTCTAATCTAAGACATAAAGCATTTGCCAAGAGAATAATAAGTTCAAAATCTTTAATGGTTGAAGGAGTTTTTTTGGAGAAAGAGAAATCTATAAATAAAGTTTTAATTTCTGATGAAAAAAGTACTCTTCTTAAAGAACATCTTTTTTTAAGAGATATAGCAGAAAGAGATTTTTTTGAGTGGTATGTGAATAACACCAATCAATCTAATTCTAAAATTTCAGAAGTCGATAGAAATTGGTTCTCAACAAAAGAATGTCTAAGAATAGTTGAAAAGATCAATCCAGATATAATTATGGTTTATGGTACTACAATAATTAAAGGCGATTTAATTAGGATATTTGAAAAGAGAATTATTAATCTTCATTTAGGTTTAAGCCCATACTATAGAGGTGCTGGAACAAATTTCTTCCCTTTTGTTAATAATCAACCTGAATATGCAGGAGCAACATTATTGTATTTAGATAGTGGAATTGATACGGGTGAGATAATTCATCAATTTAGACCAGTAATTTATAAAAATGATTCTTTTCATCAACTTTCTAATAGATTTTTGAAATATGCTTTTGATTCCTTTGTGAATCTTGTAGAAAATTTTAACAAAGTTAATAAATTTACAAAAACTCAATATGATTTTTTGAAAAATTATAATAAAACAAGAAATTTTTATAAATATATAGATTTTAATGAGCAATCATTGAATGATTTATATTTTAATTTTGATAATGGTTTAATTAAAAATTACATGAAATCAAAAAAAAATAGAGATAAAGATGTGCCTATTTTGAAACAAGACTTTCTATGACTATTCAAAATAACAAATCTTTAATGTATCACTATGTAAGAGAGGATTCTTTAGATGCACCTTTTTCTAAGCATAAAAATATTAATTCCTTTTTAAGAGAGTGTAACTTATTAAAACAACACTTTCAAACTTATAATGTCAGTGAATTTGTTAAACTCAAAAATAAAAAAGATTCGATTCTTCTTACATTTGATGATGGCTTAAAAGATCATTTAAATGTTGCTGAAGTTCTAAAAGATCTTGATATGAAGGCAACTTTTTATATCCCTGTTAGTCCATATATTAATGAAGATATTCTTCCAGTTCATAAAACCCATTTAATTTGTTCAAAAGTTGGCGGAGAATCAATCAAACTTTTGAATAGAGCGTTAAGAAACCTGCAAATTGATAAAAACATTTTAATGGATTACGAAAAAAAAGAAGTTTTTAATGATGCATATATAAATCAAAATGATGAGGAATTAATA